>ERZ779870.1058-NODE-1058-length-21639-cov-3.28391_pt1 | contig 21639 bp, 15 predicted proteins | sample MGYA00511247_ERZ779870 | MGnify/ENA primary metagenome ERZ779870 (study PRJEB29588, sample SAMEA2149068) | human gut metagenome | biome: human gut; feature: human-associated habitat; material: faeces | place: Denmark | collected 2008/2010 ...
TACTCTCTTATCAAAAGCCTTGGGGATAATATAATCCGGTGAAAGCTCCTCATCGGAGATCAGCGCTGCCAGCGCCTCAGAAGCTGCAATCTTCATCTCATCATTGATATCTTTTGCTCTTACGTCAAAAGCGCCGCGGAATACGCCCGGGAACGCCAGAACATTATTGATCTGGTTAGGGAAGTCACTTCTTCCTGTGGAAACAACCTTTGCACCGCCTGCTTTTGCTTCATCCGGGAAGATCTCCGGTGTCGGGTTGGCGCAGGCAAAAATAATCGCATCCTCTGCCATTGTTTTTACCATTTCTGTTGTCACAGCGCCCGGCGCGGAAACACCGATAAACACATCTGCGCCTGCAAGCATATCAGCAAGAGAACCTGATTTTTTATCCAGGTTTGTTACCTTGCTCATTTCTTCCTTAACCGCATTCATTCCCTCTGCACGGCCTTCGTAAATGGCACCCTTTCTGTCGCAGAGAGTAATATTCTTAAATCCTGCCTTCAGAAGCAGTCTTGCAATGGAAATGGCTGCTGCTCCTGCTCCGTTCATGACTATGCGAACATCCTCTTTTTTCTTGCCCACAACCTTAAGGGCATTGGTAAGGCCTGCCAGAGTAATGATGGCAGTTCCGTGCTGGTCATCATGGAAAATCGGAATATCACATTTTTCTTTGAGCTTTTTCTCAATTTCAAAGCATCTTGGAGCGGAAATATCCTCCAGATTTACACCACCGAAAGAACCGGAGATGAGATAAATGGTATTGACGATCTCATCTACATCATGGCTTTTAATACACAGAGGAAACGCATCCACATCGCCAAACGCTTTAAAAAGAACGCATTTTCCTTCCATAACCGGCATTCCCGCCTCCGGTCCTATATCACCCAGGCCAAGAACTGCGGAACCATCGGTAACAACAAGACACATGTTCCATCTTCTTGTAAGATCGTATGATTTGTCCACATCCTTCTGGATCTCCAGACAAGGCTGCGCTACACCCGGAGTATAAGCCAGGGAAAGATCATCCTTTGTCTCTACCGGAACAGTTGTCACAACCTCAATTTTGCCTTTCCATTCTCCGTGTAATCTCAGTGATTCTTTTGCGTAATCCATTTTTATATCCTCCTTAGGGATTCTTTTAATAGTTTCCTGTAAAAAACCTGCTGTCCTTTGGAAGCTCATAGTCCTTAAAATACTTGCCGAAATCAAGCTTTAAGTATCCACACAGGTTTGCAAGCTCTACCATAGTGTTGTCATTGACCGGAATACCGTTTTCTCTTCTTTCTTTTTCTGCAAAGACTTCTTTTTCACCATGGGTATAGATGCGATCCTTGCCTTCAGCCCTGGGACTTTCTCTCAGGGCCTCAAGGTAATCGGAAAAATGTTTTCTGATGGCTGCCGGATCACCGAATGCTGCCGGATCAATAGCCATAAAGCCATGGCAGATTCCGGTTTTGTCCGGGAAAGTACAGCAGCTGTCAGAAGTCACGCCCATGGAAAGAATGGAGCTGAACAGCTCGCAGAGCATTCCGTAGCCATATCCCTTATGACTTCCTGTCACCTCTTCGCTTCCGCCAAGGGGCATTATTCCACCACCCTTTTTTGCCACAATATTTGCAAGTACATCAGGAGCGTCCGTGCTTGCATGGCCGTCCTTATCAAGAGCCCAGCCATCCGGCAGCGGTTTTTCCATCTTATTGTACATCTCCAGTTTTCCTCTGGTAACTACTGTAGTTGAACAGTCAAAGAAAAACGGATAGGGATCAGCCGGCATTGCCACTGCAATAGGATTCGATCCCAGCATGGCCTTTTTGCCGAATGTAGGAACCATAATTGCCTCAGAGTTGGTGCATGCCATACCGATCAGCCCCTGATCGCATGCCATTTTTGCATAAAATCCGGCAATGCCAAAATGATTGGACTCACGGACACTGACAATGCCCACACCTGTTTTTTTCGCTTTTTCAATTGCCTTTTTCATGGCAAAAACACTGATCAGCTGTCCCATTCCGTTATGTCCGTCAATAACAGCAGAAATCGGTGTTTCAAATACTACCTCTGGTTTGGCGTCCGGATGGATCGTTCCCTTTTCAATACCCTTGTGATAGCGAACCATTCTCTGCATTCCATGGCTCTCAATACCATAAAGATCTGCTGTCAGAAGCACATCCTTAATTTCTGCGCTCTCTTCATCATTAAAACCAAAAGCCTTAAATACATCGGTACAAAACTGATTTAATGTGTCATATGACCATTTTACATATCCCATGATAGTTCCCTCCGTTTTCTGGTAGTGCCAAACATTTTATTGGTTATACCAATTTGTAGTTTCATTATAGCATCGGTCATACCAGAGCACAAGAAAAATCTTTTGATTTTTATGCAAAATCATATTATTTTAATGGGATCATTATGTAAAATAGTATCATATAGACAAAATATCAGTTGTCATTCTTCTTCCCGAAGCATTTCCGACATAAATTTCTCCACAGTGACCATATGCTCCGACATACACCTCTCTGCCGCTTCCACATCTCCGTTAATAATTGCTTCCACCAGCCTGTGATGCTGCTCATCCACAACAGCGGCAGACTGATTTTTATGCATGATATAATCTCTGATTCCGGAAATGATACTCTCTGTCAGCTTGTCCGCAGCAGCCAGAACACTGTAGATCATGGGATTGTCTGCAATTTTGGCAATCTTCTGATGAAGTTCTTTATCAAGCTCACCCCTCATCTTCTCATCTTCAGCAGCATCCAGCCTGGCAATGATCATCCACAGCTCTGCCGCATCCAGAGGCGTACACTTTTTTGCAGCAAGAATTGCATTTTCCCTTTCAAGTGCTGCACGAAGCTGCTGGTTCTGGCGGACATAACCATTATTCAGCTGGAAAAGGATGGACAGAGGTCCGATCAGCCAGGTATCAAGATCTTCTGTTATATAATTGCCTCCTCCAGGCACTGCCTTCAGAATTCCCAGAAGCTCCAGTGCTCTTAACACCTCTCTTACAGCAGCTCTTGAAACCCCCATGGTCTCCGCCATAGTACGCTCTGCCGGCAGAGCATCTCCAGCCTTCAGCTTCCCTGTCTGGATATTGTCAATAATCTGCTTCAATATTCCATCAAACGCCCGTTCTTCCCCAATTTTCCTAAACATACTTCTCCTTAATTCTTTTTCATTTAATATGCACCTTTACAGCTCTTTATCAGAAACTTTTGTACGTCATAAGTATATCATTCTGCCTGATAAAAAGGCAAGCATTTAAAGGCGGCTCAGATAGTTTTCCTTCCAAATCAGCATCCGTTTTTTTATTTATGTGCTTCCCATTTACATTCTGTAATTTCCATTTCTGTAAAGGTGGCTTTAAAAGAAGAATTTTCCGGGCTGCACGCATAAATGCCAAAGGTGATCTCCCCTGCACCCTCCCACATATGGCAGATACGCATCTGTTTAAAATTCACTCCGTCTGTGCTGCACTCAATGCAGAAATCACTTTCTCTCCTGCTTAGGCGATACCACATTTCTTTTACAGATGCCGGAATATCCATAGTAGCCCAATCAGAATAGCCATGATTAGTTGCTACACTTCCCAGACGCTGATACTCCTCATTCTCATATTCAACAGAAGCCTTCAGCCAGTTTTCGCTGTCCAGATACACAGCCACTCCGCACTGGTCAAAACGGTGCTTACTCTCAAACCTTGTCCGCACAGTAAAAGAAAAATATGTGTCTGCGGTTTTTGTCTGAAGTACAGGCGCATTATCATTCTGAAATCCATAATAAGTACGCTGCCACAAATCTGTGCCGCACTCAGTAATGATCTCCACCTTTGTTTCATCCATAAATACCCTCTCAGGTTTCCTTGTCCATATCAGTTCCTGTTTTAAAAATTCTGCCATTTTTATCCTCCTCTTTTATTTTTTGTCTCCTGTAATCATTCTGGGAGTCACCGTGATGTCTCTCTGTACTTCTTTTTCTTCCAGAATATCCATGGCAGTATCATAAGCAAGAGATCCAAAATCCGGGCTCTGGATAGTTGCATCCAGAATTTCTTTTTCCACCAGATTCAGTCCGGCGCTTTCTCCCTCAAATCCGTCTACCCCCACAAACTTTGTTCCATTTCCCATACGAAGCTGTTCTCCGGCAATATACGCTCCATACGCCATCTCATCATTAAAGGCGAAAACAATATCAGGAGCGCCATTTACAACAAGGTAATCCTTCATCCGGGCTTCTGCCACATCCCGGAACCAGTCCCCATAATAATACACAATATCTTTTTCTTTGACTTTTTTCTTCACTGCTTCTGTAAAACCGCGAAGTCTGTCCTCTGATATAGGCGAGCCTTCCACGCCCTGAAACACGATAATCTTATCACCCTCTGTATAAAAATTCTCCAGAATATATTCTCCCGCCATCTTGCCAATTCCGTTATCATCTGCCTGTATCACCGTTGTATAAGCCTTTGTCTGCGGCTCCACTCCTACAACCACAATAGGAATTTCCTCAAAAACCTCCTCCATAATCCCGTTCAGCGCATTGCTCCCGTCCGGAGAAACGATTAAAAGATCAATTCCGCATTTCATAAGAGCTTCGATATCCTGTATCTGCTTTTCCGTACTTCCTGCCGCATCCCTGAAAATCAGATTCACATTTTTTTCTGTCTCTGCCCTGCTTCCGATCACCTGAGCCAGGTTGTTCAGCCAGGGTTCCATTACATTGGTAAGACTTACTCCTATCAGATATTCATAGTCGTCTGTCCGTACGCTCTCTGTTCCGCATCCCCCGGTACATAAACAGACAAACAAAAGAAGCGCCAATATCCATTTTTTCACAACCTCACTCCTCCCGGGTCAGAGTTCTCCGAAATTCTGAAGGAGAAAATCCCTGACAGTTTTTGAATGCTGCAGAAAAATAATGCTGATTGCTGTATCCCACCTGTTCTGCAATCTGATTCAGAGAAAGACGGTCATTGCGCATCAGAGAAATTGCCTGGCTGATACGGAGCATTGTCAGAAAATCTTTAAATGAGATTCCCAGCTCCTGCTTCATGATCCGGCTGAGATAAGAGGGATTGCAGCCAATAGCGTCTGCCACCTGGGTAAGATCCAGTTCTCTCTGCTGATAATGAGCATAAATATATTTTCTGGCTTCCATTACAATTGGCCTGCACTCCAGAATCTTTCTGGCACGGGTTCGCAGCTTTTCATGAACATCCGGAATCTCATCCCTTTTACAGGTCTGTATCAGGACACAGCATTTTCCATCTACTGTCTTATTTATTTTTTCTGATATGATTTCCTGAAGGTTCTCTGTTTCACCTTTATAACCTCCGATCATTCCCACAGCATCCTGATACCGGTTCATGAACACATATACAGGCTTGTACTCGCCGATCAAATTCCTCATAATTTTTTCCAGAGTCATTTTGTAAAGCTCCTCAGGAACAGCTCCCGCCGGAATTTTTTCAGTAAATCCGCTCTGCATAGAAACAAGAATCAGCATCACTGTATCCGGAAGTTCAATTTCCAGAAATTCTCTCTGTTCCTGCCATTCTTTTCCGGATAAATTTCCATTGATCCAGTCATTAAAAAACACGTCTCTTATGGTATTTTTATTCTGTACAAACTGCTGCCGCATCAGATTCATAAATTTTCTGGATTTCCGGGTCTGCCACAGTTGCCGGCTCACACTTTCCAGAGCTTCTTTCAGCTCACTGTCTGCAATTGGTTTCAAAAGATAATGAGACACCCCCAGGGTAATAGCCTGCTGTGCATACGCAAACTCATTAAAACCGGAAATAATAATTACTTTACATTCTATAGAAAGCTTTTTCAGCTCTTCCAGAAATTTAATCCCACTGAGCTTTGGCATGCAAATATCTACAAGAAGAATATCCGGCTCATATTCCTTTGCTTTTTCCAGCGCCTCCAATCCGTTTTTTGCCTCTGCGCACACACATAGGGGCAAGTCAAAGGTTTCCAGTGTATTTTTCAGTCCCTGACGAATCTTCGGTTCATCATCTGCAATCAGTACGTTCCACATATGTCCTCCTATTTGCTCCTTTTTATCCTTAATTCTGCAATTACGCCGCCGCCCTCTCTCAGATAATAATGCAGTCCATATTCCTCTCCATAGAACATCCGCACTCTGTCGTTTACATTCAGACTTCCAAATGCATCAACCTCTGCCATCCGTTCTTTCTGAGCAAACCACTGATTCAGCTGTCGACAGCGCTCCTCTGTCATTCCTGCACCATTATCCTCCACTTTCAGAACAACAGAATCCTCCCCTTCCGGATATACCCGAATCCAAATGGTTCCATGCTCTCTCTCGGATTCCTTGATCCCATGATAAAGTGCGTTCTCAATCAACGGCTGGAGAGAAAGCCGCGGAACCTGACACTTAAGAATTGCAGGATCTGTCCAGACCTCATAGTCAAAAAGCTCCTCATACCGGAATTTCTGAATATCCAGATAGCTTTTTACCATGGCAATCTCCTGCTCCAGACTGATAAACTCTTTTCCCTGGCTTAAACTGATCCTGAAAAAATTAGATAATGCCAGTACAATGTCCACTATATCCTGTGCATGATATCCCTTTGCCATCCACTGAATAGTGTCCAGGGTATTATAAAGAAAATGCGGCTTTATCTGCTCATGCAGAATCTGCAGTTCTGCTTCTCGTTTATGTTTCTGCTCCTGATAGACCAGTTTCAAAAGCTCATCTGTTTTTGCCACCATAGAATTAAACGCATCTCCAAGCTGATGGATCTCCCCTTTATAGTGGTTGTCAAAACGTACTGTCAGATCTCCCGTCTGCGCCCGCTTCATCAGTCTGGACAATTTAGATATGGGCTTTGTAATTGAGGCAGCAAATACAACAGAGCACACAATGGCAAAAACAGCTATAACTACTGCGATCAGAATTGATGCCATCCTTACCTGCGAGGCACCCTGAATGGTTTTTCCCCAGTCAAACACTCCCACTGCAGTTAAATCAATATAAGAAGAGCGGCTGTAGATTACATTATACATTTCCCCTTCAATATTGCAGCGCACCTGTCCGCTGTCCCCTTGAGAAAACCATTCCGGATTCATCCTGTACACCACCTTGTTTTTCGGAGCATAGAGAACCTTGCCCTGACTGTCCTGAATATAGCTGAAGCCAGTCTGTCCCATGGTAATATCCTCAACAAGATTCTGGATACTCCGGATATCCAAATCGACCAGAATCACTCCCAGAGGCTTTCCGCTTTCTGTATCCGGAACCATCTGCACCGCTGTTACATAGCTGTCTGTACTGTAATTTTTCCAGCTTTTCAGATTTCTTCCCAGAGAGTTTCCAGTCAGTACCAGCTCCCCGTCTGCTTTCAGCGCTTCCTGATACCAGTCTTCTCTGGTAAGAGGAGTTTTCTGAATGCGATAGGAATCATTTGAAAGATAATGCCCTTTTTCGCTGGCTGTCACAATATTAAGATAATCCTCATAATGCTCTGAATAGCGCAGAAGCATATCACGGACTTTACTTTCCAAAATCACACGCCGCGCCTGCTCCTTCTGTTCATCCACTTTCAGATATTCCTGAAATTCCGGCGCAGCGCCCAGGGCTGCCACATTATCAGAAACAGACTGGAAAATCAGATCCAGAGCCTTCAATACCTGATTCTGGATTTCCATTGTGTTTGCATAAGAACTTTCCTCTATGGAATTCTGATAGATTACATTTCCTGTTCCGGTAATCACTACGGTTACAAGAAGGAGGAGACCGCAGTTCAGGGCAGCCATCCTGAACATCATATTTTCCGGTTTAAAAATTTTTTTAATTTTTTCCAACATTCCTTTCCTCCTGACATGCTCTCTATCATACCAGAAAAAGGGCTGCCTGCGCAGTCCCTTTCCTGTAAAAGCTTATTATTATCGTATTATTCTTCTGTCTTCTCTTCTGTTTCTTCTGCTGCACCGTCATCGGATCCGCTGTATTTTGCAAGAAGCTCTTCAGCATTGTCAGGCGTAACGATTTCAGATTGCAGAGTCAGTTCTTTTTCCAGTTCTTTACCTTCTACCAGAAGCTGATATGCGCTCTCAATCGCCTCAGCACCGCCGGTGGGATAAACCTGAGTCATGCTTAATCTGCCGTCCATAACACTTCTGATACCGCCGTCAGGTGTGGGAAGTCCGTCAAAACCAACAAAGAGGATATCTCCTTCTCTGCCTGCATTCTTTGCTGCAATGTAAGCGCCTTCTGCCATCGGGTCATTCAGAGCCAGGAAAAGATCAATCTCATCGTTTGTCTGGAGCATTTCTTCTGCTACGGTGATTGCTTTTTCACGAAGCCAGTCTGCATTGTTTGCTGCAACAATTTCAATATTTTCGTTCTTTTTGATCCCCTCACGGAAACCATTGTCTCTGTCAATACCGCCGGAGGTTCCCTCAAGGCCTTTGATCTCACAAACTTTTCCGCCGTCCGGAAGAAGAACATCTGCAACATACTCTCCTGCTACACGTCCCATATCTACGTTATCAGCGCCGATAAACTGTGTATATTTGTCTCCGTCAATCTTTCTGTCAAGAAGGATGACCGGAATCCCTGCATCATAAGCAGAACTTACCGCATTTGTAAGAGGAGTAGCCTCATTTGGAGAGGCAATGATCAGATCAACACCCATCTGTACAAAGTTTTCAATGTCAGCAATCTGCTTGGAGTTATCCTGTGCAGCGTCCGCAAAAACCACTTCAAACTCCGGATATTTTTCCGCTGCCATTGCGATCTGATCGTTCATTGCAACACGCCATGGCTCGCCAAGGTTACATTGAGACATACCGATCACATATTTGTCTTTTTTCTCTTCTTCTGCATGAACAGTAACTGCCCCTGCTGCAAGACTGGATGCGATCATTGCTGCTGCCAGTAACACACTAATGGTTCTCTTTTTCATATAACCCTACTTTCTCCGGCAGTGTATTTATTTTTATTGTTCATTCCTGCCTTCCGCTGCCGACCGGAAGAGAAGAATTTGTTTCACATATGTAATTGTCTGTCAGTCTTTTACCTTATCTGCCTGCATAAATACGGCAATGATAATAAGGAAACCTTTTACTACCAGCTGGAGATTGGAATTTACACCTTTCAGACCAAGTACGTTGTCAAGCATACCGAGGATCAGCGCACCTACCAGTGTTCCGATCAGTGTCCCCTTTCCGCCTGCAAGACTGGTTCCGCCAATGGCACAGGCTGCAACTGCATTCAGCTCATATCCCTGACCTTCGTTTGGTCCGCCCTGGCTGATCTGTGCCGCATGGATCATAGCTGCTACAGATGCAAGCATTGCACAGAGCATAAATGCGTATGTTTTGATTCTGTCTACTTTAATACCGGAAAGATATGCCGCCTGACGGTTTCCTCCAATAGCATAAATCTGACGGCCAAAGGTTGTTTTTGTAAGAACAATGTGAAAAATGATCAACAATATAAGAAAAATAATGGCAGGTACCGGAACCACACCTCCGATTCTCATCTGTAGAACCTCAAATGCCGGCGGAGCCATTCCCTCGCCTTCTCCGTATGCCAGTGGGATACCGATTCCATTTGCCCAGAATCTTGCAAGACCGCGGGCAATGTTCATGGAAGCAAGTGTTACGATAAATGCCTGCAGTTTCAGTTTGGTAATACAGAGACCGTTGAAAAGTCCGAACAGACCGCCGATTACAAGACTCAAAAGAACTGCCGGTACGAATCCAAGTCCGCTCTTTACCATCAGATACGCACAGCCAGTGGAGATCAATCCCACTACAGAGCCAACCGAAAGGTCAATATCTCCCAGAATCAGAATCATGGTCATACCGATTGCAATAATACCATTCTCAGATACTGCTCTCAGAACATTCATCAGATTGCGCAGATCTAAAAAATTGTTTTTACCGTCTTTCACACAGACAACCGACGCTACTACAAATATAATTACCAGAGCGATGACACTTTGCATCTGTTTGAGCATCGCTTTCATTTTTACTTTGTTTTCCATTGTTCACCCTCCCTATCTTGTAGCACTCTGAAGAAGTTTTTCCTGAGTTGCATCTTCCTGCATAAATTCGCCGGTCAGCTCGCCCTCACAGAAAGTAACGATCCTGTCAGAAATGCCAATAACCTCCGGCAGCTCTGAAGACACTACAATAATCGCCATACCCTGTTTTGCCAGGTTGTTGATCAGTTGGTATATCTCGGCTTTTGCACCTACATCAATACCTCTGGTCGGCTCATCCAGAAGAAGGATTTTGGGATGTGTCATCAACCATCGTGCCAGAACCACTTTTTGCTGATTGCCTCCTGAAAGAGAACTTGCCAGTGTTTTATAACCGGGAGCTTTTACTCTCAAAGCCTCCATCTGTTCCTGCCAGACCTTTTTTTCTTCCTGATGCTTCATAAAAAACATGGAGCTGAATTTTTTTAATAATGGAAGGGACATATTCTCCCCAATGGATCTCTGAAGCACCAGTCCGGAGCCCTTTCTGTCTTCTGTTGCAAAAGAAATACCTGCACGGATGGCATCTGCGGGAGTTTTAATAGTCACCGACCGTCCCTCAATGATGATTTCTCCTCTGGTATCTCCATGGTGCACACCTGCCAGACATTCAAAAAACTCCGAACGTCCTGCGCCTGCAAGTCCTGCAATTCCCAGAACTTCACCGTGGCGCACCTTAAGAGAAATATTCTTTAAAGAACGCCGAAAGCTTCCCATTGGCGGCGTGTATGTAAGATTTTTTACCTCCAGAGCAACTTCACCTTTTTCCGTAGGATCTTTTGGGTACTGCTCACTCATATCACGGCCTACCATCATTCTGATAATCTCATCCTTGGATGTTTCCGCTGCCTTGACTGTGCCGATATACTGGCCATCTCGCATAACCGTAAGCCTGTCCGCAATCTTAAATATCTCTTCCATTCGATGTGTAATATAAATAATTCCTTTGCCTTCACCGCGAAGCCTGCGGATAATGGTAAACAGCTTTTCCGCTTCTTTTTCACTGATGGCGGATGTAGGCTCATCCATGACAATAATCTTGGAATTAAGAGAAATTGCCTTTGCGATCTCCACAAGCTGCTGCTCTCCGATACGGAGATCTTTCAGCTTTTTTGAAGGATCCACATGCACATCCAGCATGTCCAGATATACTTTAGCCTCATCCTTCATTGCCTTGAAGTCTACTGCAGGTCCGGCGGAGGTTTTCCATCGTCCCAGAAAAATATTTTCTGCCACACTGAGCTCCGGCACAATCTGAAGCTCCTGATGAATTTTGGCAATTCCCAGTTTCTTCGCTGTGATCGGATCAGGTACGACGACTTTCTCACCATTTAAGTAAATCTCTCCTTCTGTTGGCTGCAGGGAACCGCTTAAAATATTCATAAGCGTAGATTTTCCTGCACCGTTCTCGCCCATCAGAGCCAGAACCTCGCCTGCATAGAGGTCCAGGGAAACACCCTTCAGAGCCTGAACGTTTCCAAAGGTTTTACTAATATTTTTCATATCAAGTAATTTCTTTTCCATAGCTCCTCCTTATCCGTTCTCATATGATATGTGTATTATACACAAAAAACCACGGCATGTATTTCTAATTTTCGGTGTTCTTTTTATAATTTCTTTACTTTAATTTCATTTTATCATTATTTTTTGTTCATTTTTAACAATCTCTGTTTTTCTTCCGGCATTGACTTTTACCCAGTACCTCCGTATACTTTTTTTATACTGAAAACAGGAGGTTTTTTACCATGAAATACGACTTCACTTCCATTACAGACAGACACGGAAAAGATTCCATTGCAGTAGATGCACTTACAGGCTCAGGCTTTGCTCCTGCTCCTCCCAAGGACGGCTTTGACATCATTCCCATGTGGGTTGCGGACATGAATTTTCCCACTGTACCCACTGTGCCGGAAGCTATCATAAAGCGGACACAGCATCCTTTTTACGGATATTTCTCACCCTCAGAGGAATATTTTGACAAAATCATCCGCTGGCACGAAACACGCAACCATGTTACAGGTCTTACAAAAGAATGTATCGGCTACGAAAACAGTGTTCTCGGCGGTGTGATCTCCGCCCTTACCTCTTTTGCGTCGCCAGGAGATAAAGTCCTTCTCCACAGCCCCACTTATATCGGCTTTACCAACAGCCTCAGAAACAATGGCTTTGACATAGTTCTCAGTCCTTTGATCCAGGATGAAAATGGTGTCTGGCGCATGGACTATGAAGATATGGATAAAAAACTCCGCGAAAACAATATACACGCAGTAATCTTATGCAGCCCCCACAATCCCTGCGGCCGTGTGTGGGAACGGCAGGAGCTGGAAAAAGCCATGGAAATTTACCGGGCAAATGACTGCATTGTAATCTCTGATGAAATCTGGTCGGATATCCTTCTGGATGGTCATAAGCATATCCCCACCCAGTCTGTGAATGAGGATGCCAGAAACCGCACTGTTGCCCTGTATGCTCCCAGCAAGACCTTTAATCTGGCAGGTCTGGTGGGAAGCTATCATATCATCTACAATAAATATCTCCGGGACAGGGTTCAGGCAAAAGGCAGCAAATCCCATTATAATGAAATGAACCTTCTTTCCATGCATGCTCTCCTGGGCGCCTACCAGCCGGAAGGCTATGAATGGGTAGACGAGCTTTGCCAGGTTCTCTCAGGAAATGTCAGCTTTGCCTGCGATTTTATCCGGGAACATTTTCCGGAAATAAAAGTTGTAAAGCCGGAGGGAACCTATATGCTGTTTCTGGACTGCAGCCAGTGGTGCCATTCCCATGAGAAAACTCTTGACCAGCTTCTGAAAGCCGGATGGGATGTAGGTGTTGCCTGGCAGGATGGCCGTCCCTTCCATGGCCCCTGCCATATCCGTATGAACCTTGCCCTGCCTCTTTCCCGGGTGCAGGAAGCATTTGAACGTCTGGACAGATATGTATTCTGATAAAAGGAGAGCCGTGTGAAAAAAATTAACAATCTCCGGTTTCTGCCCCGGATTTCTGAGGCAGAAAAAAGAAGGCGCAATCCCACTTACCGGAATGCCCGTAAAGCATATACAAAAAACCTGCTTTTTTTCTTTCCTGTGTGGATTATCCTTCTGATTATATTTGTTTCTGTGATCACAAATATAGAAAACCGCATTCTGGCAGGTATTGTCGGCCTTTTTCTTGCGGCTTCTCCCATTATGGGCCTTGGGATCGCCTGTAACCTCAGCCTTCGCCTGTGGGTCTGTCCCCACTGTGGAAAGGAACTTCCTGTGCAGCATATTCAGTATGTTTCTCTTCCTGTGTACACCGCTCAGTGTCCCGGCTGCGGATATTCTCTGGAAGAAACAATCCCCTCCAGTGCGTCATTTACACAGACTTCCTGTGAGCAAAATCAGAGGATTGATAAAAAAAGAAAGCTTCCGGCCATGGTTTTCGGTGTTCTTCTGCTTATGTGCGCTGCATTTATGCTGATCACATGCTTTGTTTCTATCGGAAAAGATCCCGGATATGCAATTGCAGTCGCTTTTTTCACTACTGCCTTTACTCTGGCTTCCGGAATTTTTCTTTTCATGCCTCATACTCCGGAGAGGCACACGGAAGAAGAACCCTTCTTATATGTACGAACCTCTGTACTAAGACTGGTTGCAGGCAGTTTCCTGTTACCCCTGGGATGGCTGATTCTTTTTGTTGCCACAGCGACTGTCGCCGCAGAGCCTGTTAATATATCCATCTTTTTTATGTTCATAACAGGATTTATATTGTTTGTATGGGGAATATGGTGTCTTCTGGCTTACCAGAACAAAAAGATCCTGCTTTTCCGCAGCGGTAAACTGATATACTCCGCACCATACGGAAGATACAAAGAATTTCATACAAAAACATTTGCCTCAATGAAGTATGGCGCCATGGGTTCTGTCCGGATTCATGATTCAGCCGGAAACCTTCTTTTTTCTTTCCGTGCCTCTCTGCCCGGCGGAGCACAGCTTACAGACTGGCTGTCAGAACACTGTGAAACAGCTTCTGCTGCCGGACCGGACCAAAATACAAAACAGTCCCGGACAGTCAGAGCTTCCAGAGAGCCTCTGGAATGGAAAGAAGAATACCATACGCCTATGCATGATCACCTGAAAGCAATAAAAGCGGGGCTGATCGTCGTTTCTCTTCTTGCGCTTGCAGGAACCATACTTCCGTTTCTTTTTATGACAGAATTCAGTTTAACCTGCGCTGCAATAACTATGACTCTGTCTTTGTTCCTTCCAGTGATCTACTACCTGATTTTTTCCAGTGTTCTGTCTCTGGACGGTAAGCCCCGTCATGCCACTGCAGAATGGAAATCCATGTACATCACCATGCCGGTTTTTCCTCTGGGAATTCTGTTCCTTTTTGTGGTTCAGGTTATCCGCGTTTTTGATAAAGTAAGGCTGACTGTTGCCGATTCCGACCGTTCCCTTATCTGTTGGATTGTCATTGCAGCCATACTTATCGTCATTACCGTAATACGGACACCAAAGCACCTGCGTGGAGAGGGTCTGTTTATATGGGAACTTTTTCTGTGTCTTCTGTCCTATTCACTTTCTTACAGCCTGAATGCCGCCACCTGCTCAGAGGCCGTGCATACCACTGCTGTAATCACTGACAGTTCTGTAGAAAACCGCGACAAAGACGATCCTGACTATTATCTAACTGTCAAACTGTATGATGCTACAGAAGCAGAGATTTGCGTAACAGAAGATCTTTATATGATGTATCAGACAGGACAGCCAATTTCTCTCTGCCAGAGAACAAGCGCTTTTGGAGTACGCATGGTTCAACTTCATACGCCGCTGAATAAAGAGGCTCGCTCCTTTTACAACCCAAAATAAAACCTATACAGATTGTCATAATCTCCCCAGAATATACACTTCTTAAATACTGCAGAAAAGGAACCGGGAATATCCTCCGATGGTATTCCCGGTTCCCCCTTATCAGTTGTTTTATACTGTCCATAAGATTCTTCTTTCTACTTTTCGTATTGCTGTCTTATGTACCCAGAAAATGCCTTCGTCTGTATTTTCCTGGCTCTGCAGTTTCTCCTTTGTATAAGCTCCTGTTAAAAACAGGTTTTTTCTCAATATTAATGTACACTGAGAAAAAACCTGTCTGTCATCCTTAAAAGTATATACTTTTACTCCACTGCTGCTTTTTTCACCTGTGCAAGCGCTCTGGCAACTGCAGGAATGGAAATAATGATCACCGTGATCACTCCCTCTGCCAGCAGAAAGCTGTAGTTATAAACAATCGGATACACTGCTTTCAGAGACTGGGGGAAATTTTCCGGCATGTAGCTCATCCAGTAAAGATATCCGCCCAGTGCGTGAAAGGCTCCTCGCGCTATCACTGCTGCAATATAGCCTTTCACAAGTCCATGGCTGCTTTTTGCAAAAAAGCCTGCCACTCCCAGCGCCGCAAAAGCAAGAACATAGTCGCAGCACACCTGGAAAAAGGACAGCACATAGGGTTCCTGGATAAACTGCAGGATTCCGTAAGCCAGACCTACCATTACACCGGTTTTGGGGCCGTACCAGTTGGCAGTAAGCACAATAAAGAGCATACTACACAGTGTGACACTTCCTCCCCAAGGCAGGTGAAAAATTTTCAGGTAAGACGTAATAAAGGCAAGCGCCACCGCCATGGCGCAGAATACAAGCTGTTTAGCAGACATTTTCTTCTTTTCAGAGCTTTTTCCTGCAAAAAAGATCGCAAGACCGAACAGCGCCACTCCCACTGCAATGCACACAGCATACCCGGCTGTTGTAAGCCCGCCGTCTGCATTTACCATAAATTGAAACATAAAAAAACCTCCTTCATCTTCGATTGAAGACAAAGGAGATTTACATCTCGCATTCAGCGCATACCTACGTTGGCATTACCCAAATCAGGTTACGGGTCGAAGTTTACAACTTCCTCTCAGCCTGTGACACAAGCTCCCCTGTCGACAATCCATATGTAATAATTTCAGAAACCGCCATTGTCCTTTAACATCCGGTCAGGCTTCTGTAACGAATCCTATTATATACCTGCCGCTTATAAAAAGCAATGTATTTTCCCTGTCTCAGATTTTTTTCAGCTTGGCAAAACCTGCAAACATCTTTTTTGTTCCTGCTCTGTCAAAGTCTACTGTAACCTCGTAATCTCTTCCACCCTCTACGATGTCCTTTACGATTCCCACACCGAATTTTACATGGCGAACCGTATCGCCCACTCCGTAGTCAAGACTGTCTGCTTTTTTTACCTGAAAGCTTTTGGGCTGGAAGGCCTTTGCCTGAAAAGCCATTTTCATCTGCATATAGCTGCTTTTTGCAGAAGTAGTTTCCGGCATCTTTGGCTTGTGCTCCTGAATGGTATGTCCCAGTTCCACCAGCTCCCGGGGAATCTCTCTTACAAATCTGGAAACACGATTGTACTGGGTTTCACCGCGTACCATTCGCTGCTGGGCGCTTGTAAGGGTCAGCTCCTTCATTGCTCTTGTGATCCCCACATAGCAAAGCCTTCTTTCCTCCTCCATATCCGACAGATCTGCAGAAAAAATACACATACTGCTTGGGAACATTCCGTCTTCCATCCCTGCCAGATATACGTAAGGAAATTCAAGGCCCTTGGCGCTGTGCAGAGTCATAAGAAGAACATAATCCTGATCAGGATCCACAGAGTCAATGTCAGCGACCAGGGCAATTTCCTCCAGAAAACCGGAAAGGGTTGCCTCTCGTCCTTCTGCCGCCATGGCTTCCTGATAGGAGACTGTTTTTGAGATCAGTTCGTCAATATTTTCAATCCTTGCTCTGGACTCTTCTGTATCCTCTTCCTTTAACTCATCCACATATCCGGTAAGATCAATAATCTCCTCCAGAAGTTCTTCCACTGTATATGCAGCCGCCTTGCTTTTCAATGACTGAATAAAAGTCACAAAACCGTCAATTTTTGACTGGGCTCTTCCAAGAGACGGAATTTCCTCAGATACCCGCAGGGCATCATAAAAGCTGATCTGCATATGGTCTGCATACTGCTGAACCCGTCCCACAGTGGTTGCTCCGATTCCCCGTTTCGGCACGTTAAGAATCCTTCGCACAGCCAGATCATCGGAAGCATTGTCAATTGTTTTCATGTAAGAAAGAAGATCTTTAATCTCCTTTCGGGCATAAAAGTTCACCCCGCCTACGATCTTATACGGAATGTTTGCAAGAAGACACTTTTCCTCAAAAAGTCTGGACTGGGCGTTTGTCCGGTAAAGGATCGCACAGTCACGGTAGCTGCATTTGCCCTCTCTCCGCCTGGAGGCAATATCTCCCACCACATACTCAGCTTCTTCAAAGCCGTTCATAAACTGGCGAAAATGGATTTTTTCTCCCTCGGGATTCTCTGTCCACAGAGTTTTGGGCTTTCGCTCCGTATTATTTGCGATCACTTCATTTGCCGCATTCAGGATGTTCTGGGTTGAACGGTAATTTTGTTCCAGGCGAATGACTTTTGCCTCCGGAAAAACCTGTTCAAATCCAAGAATGTTTCCGATATTTGCTCCGCGGAATTTGTAAATAGACTGATCGTCGTCACCTACCACACAGAGATTTTCATATCTGGATGCAAGAATACTTACAAATTTAAACTGGGCCGTATTGGTATCCTGATACTCATCCACCATAATGTAACGGAACCGTTCCTGATAAGACTCCAGAACCTCTCCGCAGTTCTGAAACAGTTCTACTGTTTTTACGATCAGATCGTCAAAATCAAAGGCATTGTTTCTTCTTAATGAAATCTGGTATTCCCGATAGATCTCAGCAACCTTTTTTTCATTAAAATCAGCTGCGTTCATCAGCATTTCATCCGGTGTAACAAGCTCGTCTTTTGCATGAGAGATCTGAGCAAGAAGAGAGCGTTCTTTATATTTCTTGGTATCCACGTTCAGCCTTCTGCACACATCTTTTATGAGAGTTTTCTGATCGTCTGTATCATAAATGGTAAAATTATTATCATATCCGATGCGGTCTGCATGTCTGCGAAGAATTCTCACACAAGTAGAATGGAAGGTAGACACCCAGACACTTCCCCCGTCCAGACCTACGATCTTATCCACACGCTCTCTCATTTCCTGAGCAGCCTTATTTGTAAAGGTAATAGCAAGAATATTCCAGGGGTTTACTCCCTTTTCTGCGATCAGATAGGCGATTCTGTGAGTCAGTACTCTCGTTTTGCCTGAACCTGCTCCTGCCAGGATCAGAAGAGGACCTTCGGTATGGTAAACAGCCTCCTGCTGCATATTGTTTAATGATTCATATATACTCATATTTTCTCCTATATTCTGTCAGTTCATCATTTTTCCCTGCATGTCTCGGGATTTCGGCATATACATGCCAAGACCCCTGCAGGATAGTGACCTGTAATCAGTAGCTTTTACTTCCAGCGCATTCCTGCATACACTCTGATTTCCTGTATCATGCCCTTCATTGTATCATAGATCTGCGCCTTTATGAATAAAAATATTTCATCCGCATTTAAAACTGCATTTGAAAAAAGCCCGGCATTACGCCAGGCTTTTTTCCAGTTTTTCAATCATTTCATCAATATCTTCTTTTGTGATCACAAGAGGCGGAACCAGTCTCAGTACATCGCTTCCTGCTGAAATCACCAAAAGTCCGTTTTCCAGAGCCTTACTTACAATCGTCCCCACGGAAATACCCTGTATCACAAGTCCCTGCATAAATCCTTTTCCACGTCTCCGGGAGATAATTTCATATTTATCCACAAGAGCGTCCAGTTTTTCCTCCAGATACGGAGTCAGCTCACGGACATGCTCCAGAATATGATCTTTCTCAAAAATATCAAACACCTTGCTCACTGCTGCGCACACAAAGGGATTTCCTCCATAGGTGGTTCCATGATCTCCAGGTTCCAGAGACGCTGCCGCCGCTTTTTCTCCCAGAACAAAAGCGCCTACCGGAACACCGCAGCCCAGAGCCTTGGCGCAGGTCATAATATCCGGCTTTACACCGTAATCCTGCCATGCAAAATATGTTCCCGTACGTCCCATACCGCACTGTATCTCGTCAAAAATCAAAATCAGGTCTTTTTCATCGCAAAGAGCTCTCACCCCCTGCAAAAATCCCGGATCTGCCGGATAAATTCCGCCTTCCCCCTGAACCACCTCTGTGAGAATGGCGCAGGTTTTGTCTGTGATCTGGGCTTTTACACTTTCCAGATCATTAAAATCCGCAAATTTCACGCCGCCGATCAGTGGCTCAAAGGGTTCCCGGTAATGAGCGGTCCCGGTAACAGAAAGAGCTCCCATGCTCCTTCCGTGGAAGGAATGGTTCATGGCAATGATCTCATATCTCTCCCCGTTATACTTCGTGCAGGAGTATTTCCGGGCAGCCTTCAGCGCTCCCTCTATGGATTCTGTACCGCTGTTTGTAAAAAACGCCCTGCTCATGCCGCTGGCTTTTACAAGCTTTTCTCCTGCCTCGCTCATAGGCTCATTATAATAAAGGTTTGAAATATGAAGCAGTTTGTCGATCTGCGCTTTCAGCGCCTCGTCATAGCCGGGATAATGATATCCCAGAGCATTTACCGCAATCCCTGCCGCAAAATCAAGATATTCTTTTCCCTCTGTATCATAAAGCCGGCAGCCTTCTCCACGGTCAAACATGACCGGAAATCGGTTATAGGTATGAAGAATACTTTTTTCTGCCTGCTCCATCTGTTCATGCATGCTCATCATAATATTTTTCGCCGTCCTCTCTTAAAATAGCTGTTCCGATTCCTTTATTTGTAAAGATCTCCAGAAGAAGGCTGTGAGGAATCCTGCCGTCCAGAATATGCACCCTGTTTACTCCGTGTTCAATGGCGTCAATGCAGTTTTTCAGCTTGGGGATCATTCCTCCGCCTACATAGCCGTCTGAGATCAGCTTTTCCGCCTCGTGAATATGTAGCTCGGATATCAGACTTTCCGGATCATTCTGATCCTTGTAAACTCCTTCAATATCAGAAAGAAAAGCAAGCTTTTCCGCATGGACAGCCTCGGCAATGGCGCAGGCAGCGTCATCTGCATTAATATTATAGGAATCATAATTCTCATCATATCCTACCGGAAAAATAATGGGCAAAAAATCCTGTTCCAGAAGCTCATGAAGGATTCTCGGATTGACCTCCTGAATCTCTCCTACATATCCGATGTCCTCTCCGTTTGACAGCTTCTTTGTGCATTTCAGAAGTCCGCCGTCCTTGCCGCTGATTCCAACTGCGTCCACTCCCAGAGATTCTACAAGCGTAACCAGCTCTTTGTTTACTTTTGCAAGAACCATTTCTGCAATTTCCATGGTGTCTTTATCTGTGACACGAAGGCCGTTGACAAATCTGGGCTCCATTCCCACTTTATTTACCCAGCGGCTGATTTCCTTTCCGCCGCCATGAACAATGATCGGTTTAAAGCCTACCAGCTTCAGAAGAACTGCATCCTTAATTACATTTGCTTTCAGCTCCTGATCAAGCATAGCGCTTCCGCCGTACTTGATCACCACGATTTTCCGGTTAAATCTCTGAATATAAGGAAGCGCCTCGATCAGCACCTCTGCCTTGTCCAGATATTTCTGTTTTACCATTTTTTTCCTCCTCGATTTCCTTTTTCTCTCTTCTTCCTTACAGTCCGTTTCTCAGCCACTATGATACAGCCAACCATAACCAGCCACTGCTCTGACAGATCTTAATATCCGTCAGAGCCTTTATTCGTTGTACCTTTTATCTTCCGAATCAGGAACGGTAATCCGCATTGATCTTCACATAATCATAAGTAAGATCACAGCCCCAGGCGGTTGCCGTACAGTCTCCCATTTTAATGTCTGCAATCGCTGTTACCGCATCCTCAGAAAGAATTTTAGTTGCCTCATCCTCACTGTAGCCTGTGGAAACACCGTTCTCAATAATCTTAATCTTTCCGGCTCTGCTCTCAAAATACAGATCAACCTTTTCCGGATCAAACTGGGCGCCGGAATATCCCATAGCGCAGAGGATACGGCCCCAGTTGGCATCATGGCCGTAAATCGCCGCCTTTGTAAGTGAGGAAGTCACCACTGATTTACTTAAAGTCACTGCCTGCTCTTTACTTTCTGCCCCGATGATCTTCACTTCAAAAAGAGCGGTGGCACCTTCGCCGTCTCCTGCGATCTTTTTGGCAAGCTGAGTATTTACATAATTAAGTGCCTGGCAGAAAGCCCGATAATCTTCATTTTTTTCTGTGATCTCCGGATTCCCTGCCATACCGTTTGCCAGAAGGAGAACCGTGTCGTTGGTTGAAGTATCGCCGTCTACAGAAACCATATTGTAGGTATCTTTTACGTCCTGGCTTAAAGCCTCCTGCAGAAGCTCCTTGGAAATATTCACATCTGTTGTGACAAATCCAAGCATGGTACACATATTGGGATGGATCATTCCGGAGCCCTTGCACATTCCGCCTACTGTCACTGTTTTTCCGCCGATCTCAAACTGAACTGCCGCCTCTTTTTCTACGGTATCTGTTGTCATAATGGCTTTCGCTGCCTGATTTCCTGCTTCCAGGCTTCCGTCAAGCTCCGGCGCCATAGCCTCTACACCGGCTG
>ERZ779870.1072-NODE-1072-length-21289-cov-3.41848_pt1 | contig 21289 bp, 18 predicted proteins | sample MGYA00511247_ERZ779870 | MGnify/ENA primary metagenome ERZ779870 (study PRJEB29588, sample SAMEA2149068) | human gut metagenome | biome: human gut; feature: human-associated habitat; material: faeces | place: Denmark | collected 2008/2010 ...
GCCGTACCGCCAAGCCCTGCTGCTGGACCGGGCGGCCTCCCATGTGCCTTTGTCGGTCACGCTGACCTCGCTGGCCGTGCAGCCTCTTTCCAAAACGTTGGAAGAGGGCAAAGACCCCGTATTCGCTTCAGAAACCCTTTCGATCCGGGGCGTAACGAACGATGCGTCGGCCGTATCGGAACTGATGACCGGATTACGCTCCGAACCGCCGCTGCACGAAGCTCGGCTCGAAGGCTTGAAGCAAAACCGCGAAAGCGGTGCGACCGAATTCAAGATTACCGTCGCCTTATGAACCGGATCGGCAAATACGAAGGAGTCGTGCGTCTGGTCCTGCTGCTGGTCGTGCTGCCTGCGGCCGTGTACCGGCTATCGTTGGGGCGTACGGTCGCACTGTGGGGCGAGGTGTGCCGGGCGGAACGGACGCTCGCGGAGACGGATTCCGCTTCCATACAACCGGATACTCCTGCCGCTATGCTCGATACGGAGGAACTGATCGCCGGCGGCGGCCTGCTCGAGCTGTTGGAGCGCCTTGACCCGGATAGCTCCGTCCGAATCGTCAGCTACACGCCTTATCTGACCCGCAAGGGCGACGACTTCACGCTGCGCACGGCCGAGATCGTGCTTTCGGGAGGCTTCGTTCCGCTGCTGTGGACCCTCGATGCGGCTGAACGGGAACTCTCCGGCTGCCGTTTGCTTTCTTCAGGGTTCAAAACGGTCCGCCGGGGACGGCAGACCTCGCTGCTGTTGACCCTCGTTGTCCAGCAACTGACCGATAAACCGTAAACCCTTGTGATATGAAATCCGATCCGACAAACCGTTCCCTCCGGCCGTTTCGGCCCGACACCCGTCGATCCGACCGCAAAACGCCGATCCGGACAGAAAGGCTCTCCGCAGACTTTCCGGCAGGCGGGGCCGATACGTGCGAGTCCGAATCCCGGCCGACGTCCGGGACGATCCCGATCCGTCGAACGGGCTCCGCCGACCTGTTCCGGACGGCCTGCGCGCTTTTGTTTTTGCTGCCGTTGCTTTCGGGCTGCGACGACATTTTCGAGCAGGATATCGACCGGGCCCGGATCGAAGTGGTCGCACCGAAGCACGACGCGCATATCGAAGCCGGCGAGGTGACTTTTCTCTGGCGGCCCCTCTCAGGAGCTCGCAGCTATCGGCTCACGGTCGTTTCGCCGAGCTTCGCCCGCGCTTCGCGCGTATGGGCCGACACGACATTGCGCGCCGATTCCCTCCATGCGGCCGACCGCTTCTCGCTGACGCTCGACAAAGGAAACTATCAATGGAGCCTGCAGGCTTTCAACGGCATTTACCGGAGCGAGGAGAGCGTCTATTCGCTGAGGGTCGATCCCACTGCGGCGGACGAGTCGCAATCGCTTTCCGATCCGCAAGAACCCGCAGAGGAAGGGGACGATATGCAGGAGGCGTTCGCAGTCCCGGGCAGGGAGGGTCTTTCCGGCAGCGATGGGCTCGCCATGCCGAATCCCTCGACTGAATCTGCGGGGGGCGTCGGGCCTGAGCGTCCGAACGGTCCGGAGAACCGATTCGAGTCCTGCCGTGGCAGGAATGGGATGCTTTCGATCACGTATCGCGCGCCACGGCAGACTATTTCAGGTATCGCGTTCGGGCCGGCCGAAAGACGATTGCCGACGGAGAGCGACGGCGGGTTGCGGCCTACCGGTCCGACATGGGCACTCCGCTCCGATATGCTATCGGCGAAAAAACGCTTTTCAGGTCACGAAACTCTTTCCGAGCCATGAAATCCCGTCCGCTGACATACCTGTTACTCGTCGTAGCGCTCGGTATCTGGGGCGTCGTGGCATGGAAGCTCTTTTTCTCCGGGCCGAAACCTGCGGCTTCCGATCCGGCTGCCGGGCCCGTTGCCCGGAACAATCCCCGTGCGGACATCGATACGCTGCGACTCGACTATCCCGATCCGTTCCTGCGTGCGGTTGCGACGAGACCTTCCGTCCCGGGGTCCGTTTCGGCAAGAGCGCCCGTACGGTCGAAAGCGAAGAACGAACGTCCTTCCGCCAAACTCGCCTGTACGGGCCGTATCCGTAAGGAAGGAACCGACCGTTATCTGATCTCGATCGATGGTCGGAACCATCTGCTGCGGCAGGGCGAGTCGGCCGGAGGCTTTACGCTCCGACAGATCCGGAACGATTCGCTCGTCATGGTCCGTGACACAGAGTGCTATCTCGTCAAGATTCCATAACCGATACATCCGATCGCTAACCGTAACCCGTCATAAGTCAATGAATCCTCCGAACCGTCTTCCCGCCGGCGTACTGGCCACGGTACTGGTCGTCTCGGCACTGATGCTGCTTTCGGTGCTGGGCGTACTCGCGTTGTGGGAGTCCGATTTTCTGTTCTTCTCCCGCGCGGGCTACCTCTCGCGGCAACGGGCGAACGTCGAGTCGGCCTTCGTTCTGTACGTCGCCGACAGCACGCTGACAGCAAGGCTCGACGAGCAGGGCGGCCTGCGGCTTTACGACGGCCTGCCCGACAGTCGGGTGCGGATCGCCGTCCGGCCATGGGGACTGTACGAGGCCGTGCGCGTCGAGGCGGCCGATTCCCGAATCGCTCCGACCCGGCTGTTCGGGTCGGCCGCCCCCTTCGCATGTTTGCCGGGCGAAGAAAGCGGTCTCTGGTATGCGACTGATGCCGCTTCGCTGTCGCTTGCGGGACGCACCTCGCTGCACGGATGCTTGAGGCTTCCCCGCCACGGCGTGCAGTACGGACAAATCCGTTCGGTCTTTTTCTGCGGCGAACGGATCGAAGGAGCCCGTACCGCTTATGCCGGCAAGGAGCTTCCGCCGGTCCGAACCGATGCCCGCCGAATGACCGACAGTCTGTTGCGCCTGCTCGAAGCTCCCGGGGCATGGATACCGGCTCCGGACAGCCTGAGCGCCGGATTCGGCGAGGCAGAGCCCCGGATGCTGGATGCCGGGAGCTTCGGACCGGGAACCCGAGTCGAAGGCATGGCCGTGTTGTTCGAGGAGATCATCGTGTTTTATCCTTACCGCGTCTCCTTTGCCCGGGTCGCCCGCGAGCTGGAACGGGGAGCCTGCCTGTCGAAGGCGCTGGAGCGCTTCGCGGAGCTCTACGACCGGCGGCTCGTCACGCTGCTGAGGGTTGGCGAGCAGACCGGCCGGCTGCCCGAAATGCTCGCCCGAGAAGGCGACGTACTGACCGGAGAGCTCGAGCACCGCCTCCGCTTGCTGGGGAACTTGCTCGAACCCGTGCTGATCCTGCTGGTCGGCCTGCTCGTGGCCGTCATTCTCGTCGCCATGTACCTGCCCATGTTCCGTCTCGGCGGTATCATGGGATAACGGATTGATAATCTCTATGATTAAGCGTATGTAAATCATTCTGCCTATGTAAAAAAACTTATTGTTTCACATTGAACGTATCGTCAAGAACGATACGAATAATTTGATCTTTACTCAATACGCATTTATCCTAAAATCACTAAACCTATGAAAACGATTAATAAACATGTGCACTTGAAACTCATATGGACGATGACCTGCATTTTTCTTTCCGGACAATTAGTGCAGGCTCAAAACGAACCGCCATCTCTTGACATCAATGCTCATTTTTTCTCTCCGAAGAACATCGGTTTGTCTGCACCTCAAGTATCTGATTTTGTCAAATACGGAAATCTGGGGATAAATTACTATAACGGCTTGTTGGATATGGACATTGCCCTCCCCGGATACAAGGATAAGGATTTCGATCTTTCGATGTCGATCAAATATGTCTCTTCGGGATTTATTCCATCAAAACGCCCGAGCCTCGTCGGGCTCAACTGGTTTCTCAATTTCGGGGGCGTGATTTCCCGTAAAGTAAACGGGAGTCCCGACGACGTGAAAGGTTGCTATACGAAACACGATAAAAATACATACCTGAAAGATGGTCTTTGGGCAACTATTCAGAGTATGAAGTTTGACTACTACTCGGCATCCGATCTGATGCACTTCAACGTGGATAGAAACAATGCAGGAACATCCAATCCGTATTGCAAAGGAGATATCAAATATGACTTGGAACCAGATATATTCACATTTAATTTCGGAAAACACAAAGGGAGTTTTTTAATTGATAACCAAGGAAATATCAAATTGTTATCAGGAGATGACCGTTATAAAATTGATTTAGGCGGCCTCGCCGTTCAGGAGTACAGTACTACGGAAGCGCCTAAGCCATCCTTTATCAAAATTACGGCACCGGATGGATTTGTATATGAATTTGGCGGAGACGTGTCCTATCTGGAATATTTTATTCCCAACAATCCGGAAGGCATAACCGTAAGACCTCGATATATTACATCATGGCATCTAAAAAGCATCGTAGCACCTAATCAAAGACGTATAGATTTCGAATATGTTTCAGTTTTACAACCGAATCGTTATAACTATTTCACTTATTTTCACAGTGATATAGAAACAAATAGCATGTGTATAACAGATCCGTCAAAATCAACAATAAGCAGAAAGGGAGTGGGTGAATCCAAACGATATGAAATGATTGATGACATTCATATTCCTATCATCAGTCAGGTCAATGTAGACGGCAATATGGCCATAAAATTCTTGGTAAGCGACCGATTTCGTTTTTATGGCGACAGTGATGCTCTGTCCAAATGCCTTATTGGAATCAAGTACTATCATTACGATACTGAAATCCGATCGGTCACCTTTTCATATCTCGATAAAAAAGGCTATTTCTTTCTGCAATCATTAAGCGACAGCGAGCAAGGGAAACACACTTTCGACTATTATATGCCAGATGTCCTCCCGAATCCGTTGACTTTTTCAACAGACCATTGGGGATTCTGGAAGGGCGGAGATATCACCCAAATGAACGATAGTCAACTGGGCAGCTATTGTTATAATATTGAGGCGAACAGGGCCGTCGATACGGCATACTTCAACACAGCACTGCTCCAAAAAGTGGTTTATCCAACAGGCGGATACTCGGAGATCAAATATGAACCTAATGTTTACAATGTGTATCATCGAAGAGACAGCCTAAATTTCAATTACTTATCTTTTAAGACAGGCACGAAGGGAATACATGCCGGGGGTGCACGCGTCCGATCGATTACAAATAAAGACCTGAGTTCCATTTTGTCGGTCAGTACCAGAACTTTTGAATATAGGAAACCGGGGAGTGCGGTGGGAAGCGGCATACTTTTGCTGAAACCCAAATATAAAATTTATGATACGCGTTCATGGGAAGAGGAAGGCACTCCCTTATTTGATGGGGAAAAATGGTACTATTTCCATCTCCGTAATTTCAGCCAGAACAGTTTGGTTTGTGCCAATAATTACGGATTCAATATTGAAACGGACGAATATTTTATCGGCTACTCCGACGTGATAGAAAGAACCGGAACCGGCGGATACACTCACTATCATTATTCATCATGGGATGATACGCCGGACAAAACGGATGTTACAAAAAACATCATCTATAAAAATAATACCAGTATTACAGATTACCTGCTATGCGAAAAAACTCAGATGTACATTCTCAACGACATGTCCCGATTTCGGGGAAAATTGCTGTCAAAGGCGCTGTATTCTTCATCGGATAATAAAATTGAGGAAACAATTTACGAATACAATATTGAAAACGCTTGCTCGAAATACAACGTTTCGATGACTTCAACAGAATACGGAAATACGACATATAAGATTTACATGAGCTCTTGCCTGCCGGTTAAAGAGTCAAGTATCGATTCTTTGGGTATTCGTCGCGCTAAATTCTTTTCTTACAATCAGCAAAATCAATTGGTTCGTCTGTATGAATTAGGTAGCGATAGCGTGTATTACGGACAAATTAATACCTATGTAACTGATTTCCCGTCAACCTCCTTGTCTGCAATACATAAGAAATTGAAAAATAAAAATATGATTTCTTTTCCCGTATCCATAATAAAGACGGTTCGAAGGGGCGATTTATCGACCGATTTGGCAATTGATGCCTTGTTGAGTGAATTTCAGGAATTCAACGGCGTCCCTCTCGTTGCAGCGATAAAAAGACTCGAAACAGAAACTCCTTTGGAGCCTAATTCGCAAGAGTTCAACGCGGCTATGAAGGTACAAGAGAAATACCACAATTACGATAAGTTTTTCAATCCGATCTATCTCACGCAAAAGGGAGAAAAAAATGTCGTTTATCTCTGGTACGATTACGGACGGTATCCTATAGCCGAAATTCAGAATGCAACCTATGATGAGGTGAAAGCTGCTCTCGGAGGAATCCCGCCTGAGGCTTTCTCATTGCAAAATTCCGTCAGCGAGGTCCTTCTCGACGGACTGCGAACCAACGTAAATCTGAAAAATGCTCACATCACGACATACAAATACAAACCGGGGGTAGGTATTGAACGAATAACTGATCCTCAAGGAATATCGACCTATTACGATTACGATAGTTCAAACCGGCTCAAAGAGATCTATTTGATCGAAAACGGGGTCAAGAAAATAATCGAATCGTACGAGTACAATTTGGTACATCAATAATCAAAACCGGACTTTTGAAAGCAATAAATAGGTTTTAAACATTTCAACAAACAGTAAATTATGAAAAAATATCCTAATACAGTCGCAACGATATGGTTATGTTTGCTATTCATTTGGCTCAATACCGGAATATCACGGGCCTCATCGTCGATAACGGGCACGATCGGAGGAAATCAGACGATCGAATTCGGCTGCACACCTACTGTCCTGACCAATTTGGATGCCCCTGCGCCTCCGTTAGGCAAATGGACTCAACAATGGCAATCGTCGACCGACAGCGTAAGCTGGACACCTATAGCCGGAGCAACCGAGCTATCGTATCAGCCGGGAGCTTTGACTCAAACAACTTACTATCGGCGCATGGTCAAGATGAACCTCAACCTGGCATATTACAGCAATATCGTGTGTGTCAAGGTGCAACCATTATACGGGGGCAAGATATCCGGAGATCAGGCTATCGCTTCCGGAGCAAAACCGGACATGATACGGAATGTCGAACCGACAAAATCGCCAGCAGAAACTTTTACTTATAGTTGGCAAAAGTCGATTATTTTACCTGGCCTATGGCAAGCAATTCCCGGAAATGGAGAATCCCTTCAACCCGAGTCGACGACGACACCTGTTTATTACAGGCGCGTAGTGACCCATACGGCTTCATCCCAGAAAGCCTATTCGAATGTAGTCTGTATTACGATCGATAATGGCGTTATTATACCGGGAAGTATCGAAGGAAATCAGGAAATCGTGTCCGGAAGCCGTCCCGCTGAGATCCGAAGCACGACTCCCCCGCAAGTCGGGGAAGGAATGAGTTACAATATTTCATGGGAACAAGGCAGTTCAGCTAACGGAGGTTGGACGCCTATCAGTCAGGCTACCGGACTTACTTATCAGCCGGACGTACTGAGTCGCACACAGTACTTCAGAAGGAAAGTCAGCCGTCCTTCGGATGGCAAATACGCTTATTCCAACGTCGTATGCATAAAAGTAGTTCCCGGAACGATCACTGCGAGTACAGATAAAAGTTATGTTATGACGAAAACCCCGTATGTCGAAGCGAGCAAGACGGCGAGCCTCTCCGTGAAAGAATGCCTTACGACTATCCAGTACTTTGACGGCTTAGGGCGTTCGTTGGGGAAAAATCAAGTAGGCATTACACCGAATTATTTCGATTTAATATCCTTGCAAGAATATAACGGAGCGGGTAACGAATCGAAAAGCTGGCTTCCCATTATAACTACCGGCAACGGTTCTTTCCCGAATCCGGTGTCCTACCATCTGTTATCGGTGGGCTTTTACGACGATAATTATGCCTATAAGGAAACCGAGTACGAGAAAAATCCATTGAGCAGAGTGACCGGGAACCATGGACCCGGATCGAGCTGGGTAGGCAAGTATATGAAGACCGATTATACGACTAATTACATGAATTCCAGTCTATTTGATGAAGACTTCGAGATCATTACGGATCAACAGCGGGAACTGATGTGCTGTCTCTATGTGGAAGAATCGAACAAACTGAGGAAAAAAGGCTATTACCCCAACAGAGATCTATATGTAGCCAAATATACGGATGAGGACGGCAACTATTCGTTCGAGTTTAAGGACAAGCAAGGGCGTCTGGTTTTGTCCCGACAAGTGAGCGGAGGCGCTCGATTCGATACCTACTACGTTTACGACGATATGTCTAATTTGCGTTTTGTTTTGCCTCCGATGGCCTCGGACTCGCTGGATGCTACGGATGTTTTGTGGGATGAGACGACTTCCAAATTCATCGACGGATACGCCTATCTCTACCGCTATGATAAACGTCAACGGTGTACCCAAAAGAAACTTCCGGGCGCCGACTGGATCTATTACGTATACGATAAAGCCGACCGGCTGATTTTTACGCAGGATGGCAATCAGCGTGCTTCCAACCCGAACGAATGGACATTCTCGATTCCCGATGCGATGGGACGTACCGTCCTGACCGGAACGTGCGAGACGTATAACGGGAAGCCGATTGCGCCGGGATGCTTGGACGAGGCGGTCGTAACCGCTTCATACGAAGAGTCTGCGAGTACGCCGGATTACATGGGTTATGAACTGGCGAATTTTACATTGGGCGGGACCAAACTGCTGTCTGTGGATTATTACGACAGTTATGATTTCATAACGGACCCTGTCGTCGGGCAAAATTTTTCCGGTGTCCGGTATTCTGCTATCATTGGTTTCGATGCCAGAAACGCGACGGCAAACCAGAAAGGACTATTGACCGGCAAGGTAGTCTTCCCCTTGGACGATGCGATTCAGGAGACCTGTGAACAGATATACTATGACAGCCGTAAACGTATCGTGCAGTCCGTTCGGCGAAATCATCTGGGAGGTATCAGTCGGCATCTCTATAAATACGATTTCGCAGGCAATATACTTGCCGAACGGGAGATACATCAGACCGCAGCGAATTCGCGGGAGGACGTGCTCGACCGCACCTACCGATACGATCACGCGCGCCGTTTGATCGGCGACAGTACGGTGTTGAACAACGGAACACCTGCCGTAGTTACCTATGCATACGATGAACTGGGCCGTCGAAGCGTGAAATGCTACGGTTCTGGCACGGGTATTCTGACCGAAAGCTTTGCATATAATATTCGCGGCTGGCTCACGCGACAAACAAGCTCGGTATTCGATCAAAGGCTATACTATCAAGATCGTTCGTCTCTCGATCCGACTCATCCGGTCAGCTATTCGGGTAATATTTCCGCGGTAGAATGGCAACGCGACAGCTCGAATTCGGTGGCTTACCTGCTGTGTTACGATGCTCTCTGTCGGCTTTCAGGAACGAATCGCTATGCCAATGGTGTACTCGACAACCGGTTCGGCGAGACGAATGTCCAGTACGATAAGAACGGCAATATCACCCGTTTGGACCGATATTCGCCAATATCGTCGGAAAAGCTCAAATATCTGTATACTCCGGGTTCCAATCAACTGCAAGCGATCGTAGGCTCAGGTTCCCTCTGCGGATTCGCTTATGACGCGAACGGTAATATGGTCGAAGACGGCATGCAAAAAGTGACGGTGTCATACAACAAATTGAATCTTCCTGCCAGATTTGCGAATGCGCCCCGAAGTGCAGCTCGGAGCGTCTCGAACGGCAACCTTCCCGAGATAGCCGTCCCCGGTGCAACGCGAGCTCTCTATTGCTACGCGGCCGACGGAGAATTGAAACGAGTGGTAGACGGTTCGGACAAAGGACTTGAATATCTCGGTTCTTTAATCTATATTCGTAATGGGAACGTACTGACGCTGGAAAGCGCGCCGTTCTCGGAAGGACGTATCAAACCGACATCCGGAGGACAGGAGTAACAGCCACACTTCTGCTCGCCATACTGCCGGACATGAACATGGGGATCGTACTGAACCGTTTCGTGCCTCTCGTGGCCGGAGCGTTCATACAATGGCTGTTCGTACGTTAATAAAAGGCACCAGCCTTGGCCGGCGCTAATAATTAAACCTCACGTTGCTTTTACAAAAAATAACCGGCTTTTACCGGTTAATCTATCGAATTTTTATCCTATTTTTGCATTATCAATCCAGATGGATTATAACGTTCTGATAAATAGCTAAATGGCGTAGTGTATGAAGCTGTTCTGTGCAGTTTCCTGAGTTTGATGCATATTTGATGCATATTTCTGTAATTTGCTGAAATTCAGAATTTATGCTATACCGGTTATGTATGTCGATCCTGACAGCCAGTTTTCATGGCTGATTTCGGCACTTGTCGGAGGGGCAATGAACCTATGCGCCAATATAGAAAACGTCGACAATTTTTGGGATGGACTTGGATACTTCTTTGTAGGGGCAAGAGCTGCTGCTTTGAGTACATCGATTAGCAATGGCATACTGTCGGCGCGGAGGGGCAAGCGCCACGTTCGACCGGTTGAACAAGTATTTCACGATAAACGACATGCCCGTCGTAAGCTCCCAGTACTGGAACAGCGTGCATGGTCGTCTGCCGGGCGAAGCCTCGCAGGACGCCGAAGGATTGCAGACGATGCGCACCTTGGGCGATAACATGGCATGGGTACTGAAAAGCCTGAAAAACGGCGGACAGCCGATACCCGAAAGGGAACCGGGCATCATGACGAACTTTATCCGGTAACTTCCAACACGGGAAACAGTATGAGACATTCATTCAAGACATCGGCCGTGGCCTTGTTCGCCTGCCTTTGCGGCATGGGCAGCCTCACGGCACAGGAAAATCGCCTTAATACAAACAGCATCATGGAAGAAAAACTGAATCTTACGCAGGAATGGGACAAGACGTTCCCCCAGAGCGGCACTATAAAATATTTTGTGTAAATGGAAAATACGGGATTCAAGTTTGAGTCTCGTATTTTTTATTTTATAGATTTGCAAAATGAAGAAGATTATGAAAGAAAAGAATCAAGTAGTGCCTGATGAGGTGTTAAGCAAGGAGTTCCTTAGCCAGTTCAAGACAGAAGCGGATGTGAGCAAGTTTCTGAAACAGTTGCATGCCCAGGTGCTGGAGAAGATGCTTGAAGGCGAAATGGATGCCCATTTGGGCTATGAAAAGAATTCTGTAATAGGGAACAATACCGGCAACTCCCGGAATGGCAGTTATCCGAAGAAAATCCAGACCGAACATGGAGAGTCTGTCATTTCTATTCCACGTGACCGTAACGGCCAGTTTGAGCCAATAGCAGTGCCCAAACATGAAAGTCGTGGACTTTCTATAGAAAAGCTCGTTATCTCCCTATACGCCAAAGGAATGAGCGTTTCCGACATAGAGGAAGAGATGCGTGAGATTTATGAAATAGAGCTCTCTACATCGGCCATTTCCATCATTACCAACAAAGTCAATCAGGCCGCCCAGGAATGGCAGAACCGTCCTCTCGATCCTGTTTACCTGATAGTCTGGATGGACGGTATTGTCTTCAAGGTACGGGATAACGGTAAGATCATAAACAAGACCGTTTACCTTTGCGTCGGACTGAAACAGAACGGCCTGAAGGAAGTTCTTGGCATGTGGGTTGGCAAATCGGAAAGCTCTTCTTTCTGGATGGGCGTCCTGACCGACTTAAAAGCCCGTGGAGTGCAGGATATACTGATTACCTGTACCGACAATCTGAATGGATTTACGGATACTATCCGCAGTATATTCCCTCAGTCATCCACTCAGATCTGTGTAGTACATCAGATCAGAAACTCCTGTAAATATGTCGTTTATAAGGATAAGAAAGAGTTTACGGCGGATATGAAGAATATCTATAATGCACCCAACAAAGAGGTTGCTGCTGCAGAACTTGACAATCTGGAAAGGAAATGGGGAGGAAAGTATCCTTACGCCATACTTTCATGGAGAAACAACTGGGATGATCTGACTGTTTTCTTCCAGTTCCCGCTGGAAATCAGAAAAATAATCTATACTACAAATCTCATTGAAAACCTGAACGGAAAAATCAGAAAGTACACGAAATCAAAGCTTTCATTCCCTTCCGATGATGCAGTCAAAAAGACCGTGTATCTTTCACTTATGGAGATTGAGAAGAAATGGACACAGCCGATTCATAACTGGGGCTTGATTATGAATCAATTTATGCTTATGTTTGAAAACAGAATCCAGATATAAAAACAAACTTACAACTGAATCCTGTTTCCATTTACACAAAATTTTGGACAGCGTCGTAAATGAACCTACATTCATTTTAAAATAATTATATAGGCCATATAAATAGTTCTGTATCAACAATACTAATAATTTCCATCAAAATCCTCCGATGAAACACAATCAACAGTTTATCGGAGGATTCTTAGAATTTAACGCGTTTTCTTACACATAATTCTCTTTTGAGAATTATGGACGATTCGTGCCACGTATAATAGACACCTTCTCCTATACGCTTCTTCCTCCTCATCCGGCCTCCGGCCGTCCCAGCGGAGGTCGGATGAGGAGTTGCCACTGCCTCCGCCGGATGAAACGGCTACAAGTTGTCCTCCTATTAAAGCATCTGCGATGGTGAAGATCCGTTCCCGGGCAGATGGCTCCGCCATCTGGTCAAGAAACTCCTGCATCAGAGCTGTCTGATTATCGTTGAGATCCGTTAGCCGCATATTCTCCTGTTGCAGCCGTTTAAGCTCCTGATAATCGACCAGTTCATTTCGCTGCACAGCCTGCACCTGCAGCTCGGCATCCTTCCGATACAACGCTTCAATCTGGCGGACAATCTTCACGAATCGGCTGGCGATAGACCGGTTCTGCTCCTCAATCCATTTGTCAACACCGAATATCGTAGGTTTACCAGTGATTCTCGGCGGTTCGAAGTCTATCTGACGGTTGCGGAACGGTTGTGCAATCCGTCCAACACGCTCTATATCCCGTGTCATTCTGTCCAGCTCCTGCTCTTTCGCCTGAAGTTTAACGGTCTTGTCGTCCAGCTTCGTCTGGTACTCGGCAATAAGTTTCAGAAGATCGGCTTTCTGGGCGTCGTATTTGTCGAGTGTTATTCTTCCGGACGCCAGTTTCTCTTCAACATCATCGAGCAGCGATTTATAATTAAAAATCTGCGCTTCCATTCTCCGTATCATAGACTGAAGTCCTTTAACGGCTTTTTCAGCCTGTCTTGCATCGTGTGTAAGTTTACGAATATAGTCGCGTTTACTCAAATGGCTGACATGCCGCCACTCAATACTATCGCCGCGTTCCAGTCTGTATTTACTGCCGACCTCCTCGTAGAGCGAGGTATGCATCTCCCGAAGGATCCGGCCGTACTCATAACAGTTCTTCCCGAACTTCGCCGACCACATGACACATTTGCGTCCGCTTTTTGTACGTTGTCCAACCGGAACAATCAAGGCATGGATATGCGGACTGCTCTCGTCGAGATGAATCTGGAAGCCGATGATATTCTCCTGCCCGTATCGTCGGGCGCACCAGTCATAGACATCTTTTGCCCATTGTTCGATTTCCGGGCGCCGCTGAAGGTGGCTGTTATCCGCCCCCTTGTCATGATTGACGGCCTGGTCTCCGAATGCCATTTCGAGAGTGCGGTCGTGGTTACCGCCGAAGATGAATTTGGCACAACAGTTCGGCTGTATCTTGCTGTCGGCCTTGAACGGATGCCAACCCAGCTCCGCGAGTCTGTCCATAAGCCGCACCTCAAGCGACTTTTGCTGATAGCCTAACGAATGGATTTTCCCGTCGGGCCCGATCTCGAAATTCAATCCCATCCGGCTCTTGTCGTAATGGTTGGTCGGGTCCTGATTCTTTCGCTCGATCTTGTCATCATTCCAGTGTCGTTCATTTTCATTGGCCTCCGCCGTGCCGAATGACTTTCCGGCTTCGACGTGCATGGCCTGCTTTATATCTGTATTCATAATCGATGATCTTTTGATAAATGGTTCTTGTTTGAGCTTGCTCACCACAGGTCGGAGTCTGCCGAATCCCGACGGGACTTTCTTGCCGCCTGGCAAAAAGTCCTTATTGTGTTATGGACTTTCATTGTAAACTCCCAAAACCTTCCTCGGGTTATTCGATCAATTCCAGATCCAACTCGTCGATAAGCAGTTGCAGTGCTGGATTTCGCCTTATCATCTGCTGGAGTATCTGGCGTTGTGTCGGAACGGTCAGAAAGAAGTCCGCTATGTCCAGACCTTGGCTGCGCTGTTCGTCGGTGGCCAGGCGTTCCAGCATATCGGATACAACCACCCGTTTGCCGTTAGAAACCAGCAGGGCGGATTTCTCCCGCCATCTCTCCGTTGCCCCCAGATCAGGAATGAGAGTTACCTCCCTGTCCCGAAGAACGGACATTGCCTCCCGGTTGAAGCTGCCATTCTTCCCGCCCGTTGCCAGCCAGATGTAATCCGGCATGAAGTGGCACATGACGACGGCAGTCTTCTCGCTCTCGACCAACATCACCGGCGCCGAGGTAGTAGTGCGGTTCAGCAGGTGTTCGCCGAAAGGGCATTGCCGGAGATGGAAGTCCGGCAGATGCGACTCCGAATGAACCCAACTGACATACGCCCGTGGCTCCTTTATCCGATGCCCGGTAGCGGGATCGTACAGCATGATTTTCCCGGTCCGCACCTGTCCCTGTCGGTCCGTCTGCCAGAAGATGGTAGCGCCGCCCCATTTGGATGAGGTGCCGATGCGGTATAACCGGAACAGACGCTGAGTCTCCTCCTCGCCGAATGTCTGGCAGAGGTAGTGATACAAGGGGTTGATCTCATAGTGCGACAGGCTCCGCATGACCACATCGGCTGAGATAAAAGAAGGAACGGGATGGGGCGTTTCACGCTCGGCAGCCATTGGCAAGATGCGACGATCGGCTCTGCCGCCGTCCGGTTGAGACAGCACATCGGGATTGTCCCGGAAATACTCCCGAGGCGTATAATGATACCCGCAGGAGTTTTCGTGGTCGCATTTGCCCACCGTGTCCGGAAACCGGATGATGCTTTCTTCATCGACATAGCGGACGAAGCAACGGCTTCTACCGCAGTTGGGGCAACTGATCTTGCTCCCGTAACGGTATTTCTGGAGATGAAACCTGTACTCACTCATGGCCGCGCGGATTTTCGTCGTTTGCACACTGCACTTTTGCACTTTGATACCCGGCCCCGCCCGTTTCGCCGTCCAAAAGTGCAATAGTGCAAGGTGCAGCCGGTTTGCTCGGACAGAGTTTGCGATACGTTCCGTGGTCAATCTTCTCCAGTAGGGGATTCGGCTGGCAACACAACTGCTTCAAGGCATAATAGACAGAGCGTCTCGACAGCTCGACCCGCTTTCCCACGACAATCGCATCGCCTGCCGTGAAGGTATTGCCCAGCAGCGACAGCCACGCCTCTTTGGACTCGCCGATATTGTTTGCGACAATCAGCTCCTGAATCCTCCGATAGGTCTCCTCATAATAGCCGATCATCCGAATGGCCGCCTGCACAGATTCGAGGTCTACGCATTGCATACCGCCTCCGTCCGTCGCCCATTTCAACACCTGGAACACCAGCGAGAGCCGGGCGGCATTGCCGTTGAGTTTCATCTTGCGGCTCTCCACCTCCGCATCGTCTTCGATGGCGTTCACCTCCTCAATGATGCCGTTGTACCAGTTGTAGAAATACGCCTCCGCGTCGTCGGCCATATTCAGCACAACACCCGCCGGATAGGGGAGGTTCACTATCCTGTCCAGCACCTCCTGCCACTGTCCGACCAGATCCGGCCGGGCAATGGTACCGTCGTCGCGCTTCCAGCCCGAAATCCTCCGGTCTTTCGGATAGACGAACAAAAAGCGGTCCAGCAGTCCGTTTGCCATGTATTCGGCCCGGAAGATCTCCGGCAGCAGATTGGTCTGCACCGAACCGATAATGTTGATGCACGGATTCTTGATAAGGATCGGCCGGGCTTCCGACTTGCGGATCACCTTCAACGGCTGGCCGCTGTAGGCTGTCAGCAGGTCTTCGATGAGATTGTTCCGGTTGTTGTACCGTTTCACGGAGTTGAACAGAGCCCGAATCTCATCGACTACCAACGCAATGCCGCGCGGGTTGTGCTGGTGGATGCTCATCATCGCCTCGGGCGTGAAGTCCGAGATGACCGTCGTTACCAACTGCGGCTTCCGAAGCAGCGTACACTCCTCCGCCGCGCCGCCGCGCCGGTTCCCGGACGAGGCAAGCGCCTTTTCATAGGCGTTCCACTCCTCGTTGTACTTCTCGTACATCCGGTCGTCGTACTCGCGGATTGGTCTGTAAAGGAAACCAAGCGGCGGTGTCTTGCCGAGCCCCGGCCTGCCGACCAGCATCATGTAGATGGAGGGGCTGGTCTTCCATTCTCCCTTTATTCGGATCCGGTAGGAGTTCCCGATGGCCGTCGCCACCGCCGACAACAGGATGGAGGCCGTATATTCGACATTGAAGTTCTCGTAACGGGCCAGATTCAGAACGAGCTCCTGAATCCTCGCCGGAAAGACCTCCAGCGGCAAGCCAGTTTCGGGGATACGCTCCACCTCCGAGCGGAGCATATTGGTCAGTTGCAACCGGTCATACATGAGAACCTCCTTCCTGATCGGACAGCATGATGCCGGAGGCAAACGCCTCGTAGTGGAAACGACGCAGGAAGCGGTCGACATCCGCCTGCGTGTACCAGTATTTGTCGCCTTCGCGCGAGTAGCCGAGATAGCCGTTGTCGCGCAGCTTTTTCAGATACTTCTCCTTGATGTGCAGTTTTTCCATCAAAGACTTGTTGTCATAGAGACAGTGCCCGCCTTCCTGTGCCGGAGGTGGCAGTTTCTCCTGTCTCTCTACTATGCTGAGGATCTTTTCAAGCAGTTCCCGGTCGCATAGTTTCTCTACATTCGTGTTCTTTGCCATATATATCTCAAATTATGGCCGAACCGTCCTGATGCACACTCAGACCTTCAGCCTGGTTATACGATATGGTACGATTGTGCACATCGCACCAGAATCACGGCACGAATGTATGAAATAGCTGAGGATTAATAAGTTATAACAAATTATCCAATATTATGACAGGTGTTATGGAAAGTTATGATTCTGTCACAACTTTGTGCGTAGCCGATTGATTACCAGCAATAAAAAAGAGAAAAATAAAATTGAAAAAATCGAAGATTGCCAGATGAAGCAAAACAAAATGCATAACAAGCCAGAAGCTAAGACTTGCCAAGAACGATGATAATACTCTTCGTTTTTTGTCACTTCTGAAAAAACTTGTCGATTTCTCCGGCATTGTTAGGAACGGGCATATCCCTCCTGTTCTGCCGGGACTGTCCGATACCGGTCTGTTCAAATAGTGCGTTAAGCTCGACATCGGGAAAGAGTCCGTTGCCGAATTCCCAAAAAGTCTTCTGTTCGTATTTGGAATATTCAGGATAATCGCCGCAATATATTCGACCACACATATAGGCAAGAAGAGCCTTTGTCCCTTTCCAGCTATAATGGGACCCGACCTCTTCAATATATCCAGCTTCTATTGCTTTCGCAAAGATTGTACGGGCAAGTGAAGTGTCAAGCCTTCCCGATAATACAACCCCTTTGGGGGAATCCGTACATTCAGAATGATTATCTATGGGTTGAACGGTTTGCTGGTTCTTTTCCTTAAGTTTGATGCGTAACTTTTCCGCTCCGTATGCAAATACACCCGATAAGACAAGGGCGGTGAAAATGCCTGTTATTACGACAGGATCAGGATGGTTGTTGTCCTTTACCGGATCAATTATCCCAAGACCTATAAGAAGCAAAGTCCCTATGAAAAAGACTATTGCAGCAGACCACATGATTATTCTATGGTATCGTTTGAATAGGATAGAAAGTAACAATACCAGAACAAATGCACACACCAGCAATAGGAATACCTGCGTAATAGTCATCTCAAATCAATTTAGGTGTAAAATTAATGAATGTTTTCAATAGCCATCTGCATTCATCAGACAATTTCGAGAGAAGCAAAATCCTCTTTCAGACGTGCCACTTCCGCCGACAGCGTTTCGGGCAGGAATTTGGCATAGACCTTTTCGGTGACATCCGTACTTCCATGACCGAGCAAACGGCTGACAACCGACATGGAAAGTCCCTTATTCAGTGCAAAGACCGCAAACGAATGCCGGGCAACGTGCATTGAGAGGGTAAACGGAAGCCCTATCTGTTCTCCGACAACCGCCAGCGACTGATTGATACATTTCGTGGCATTGTTGCGGGCCTTGTAAAGCGCCTCCGCATCGTCGAGATCCAGATCATCCTTTACTAAGTTGAAGACATACCGGCATCCGGCACGTTTCTCCTGCCACCGATGTAGTATATGCAAGGCAGGTTCTGTAAGAGGAATTACATGGCGCTTGTTCGTCTTGATCATGATTTTTCTCAGTTCCTTCTTCTCAAAATTGACATGGCCCCACTGCAATGTCATCACATCGACAACACGGAGTCCACAGGCATGGAAGGCAAAGAAGAACATTTCCAAAAATTCCTTACGGCGCGGTTCTGTACAGGTACTGTAATATTCCAATAGCGCAGACATCTGTTCCTTTGAAAGGTACTTGCCATCAAACTCGTTGTCTTCGTCCGAAAGAGATATCTTAGAGGCGATACGCATATCCTGAATCCTCGCATTGACGGCATGGTCTATCATCTTCATTTCGGAAGCATAGGCACTCGCCTTCAGAATCGGAGTCAAGGCATGGTTGATCGTTGCATCGCTGTTCTGTTTTATCTCACGCCGCCACCTGATGTATTCGTCAATCAGTTCAACCGATATTTCACCTAAATAGATACTGTCCGGCTTGTAGGTACCGTTCTTTGTTGCACGGAGAAAGATACGGAAGATATTCATTCCGCTCTTGCCGTTCTCATAGCGGCTGCGTCCGATCCTGTTCCGGGAATAGTCAGATTCAAGCCTTTCCAAAACAAACTCGATAAAATCCTTCCCTTTGTCCTCCCGCGTGAGCGGTTTATCGGCCAAAAAGTCGGCGATCACCTGTGCTGTAATCTGACTGGGATGTTTTTCCTGATATTCGGCCAGCAGTCCGTCGATCTTGTCCGCACGGGCAAGCAGCAGACTGTTGATCCGGTTGGCCTCCGGACCATAACTAGCCCTCACACCTCCGCGTCCCTTGTTGGCTTTTTCGTTCCAGTCGCCTAGCCGGACAAAGATGTTCATGCCCTTGCGTATCACCTGTCGGTTCCAGGTATATTCAAGCTGGACAAGATACTGTTTGGCTGGATCGATCTCACCCCGGATATGCAGGCGATAGCGTCCCAATGGATATAGTCGTTTCGGTCGTCCCATACTGGAGATGTTTGAAATTAAAGAACAGAGGTTGCGGTAATACTCACAAACCTCTGTAAAGGTAATGAATTTTGTCCAAACAAATCCCGATTTTTTCTCCGAAAAACGTATTTTGTCCAAATAAACTGCACCATCTGAGACGGTCAGACGCTGTTGTCCAAACAAATCAAATCCCTGCCAATCTATCTGATTAACAGGGATTTAATAATTATTCTGTGCTTAAAACCGCACTAATATTCTTCCTCGTTGAAGAAGAAATCGTCCTTGCTCGGATAATCGGGCCATATGTCCTCGATGCTCTCGTAGATTTCGCCCTCGTCCTCGATTTCGTTCAAGTTTTCGATGACTTCGAGCGGAGCGCCCGAGCGGGTCGCGTAGTCGATCAGCTCGTCTTTGGTGGCCGGCCACGGCGCATCTTCGAGCTTAGAAGCCAACTCAAGTGTCCAGTACATATCGGTAAGTTTTTAATTGTTGTCGCGCGTTGGGGATTCAAGCTGTGCAAAAATAGAAATTTTTTCATTTATCGTACACCCAGTATGTCTCTTTTACGTGAAATTCGTCGGTCAGCTTACGCCCCAACGTGTAAAAGTAGTCCGATAGTCTGTTTAGGTATTGCATAACGCTTTGAGGAACGGAGTATTCTTCGGCGAGCGTCAGCGTCCGTCGCTCGCAGCGGCGGACTGTCCGGCAGACATGGCTGAGCGAGACGACCGGATGGCCGCCCGGCAGCGTGAATGCGGCGATCGGTCGGAGCGTCGCCTGCATGGCGTCGATTCTGTTTTCGAGGAATCCGACCTGATCGTCGCCCAGCGGAGGGAGATATTTGGGTGCGTCTCCTTCGGTGGCCAGATAGGAGGCCGCCCTCATCAGATGGTCGAGTATCCGGAGTAGGTCGTCGCGGTACGGTTTCATCGTCTCGGTATCGGGCAGGTTGTCGCGGAGCAGGGCTGTCTGGGCCATCAGTTCGTCGATCGTGCCGTATGCTTCCAGTCGGGGGTGGTTTTTCGGAACGCGCTGCCCGCCTACGAGCGACGTGGTTCCCCGGTCTCCGGTTTTGGTGTATATTTTCATGGCAGTTCGTTTTTAGGGTTTCAGATTCTGTAGTGCTGGGGTTGCAGCTTGGGATTGAAAAAGTAGATCATCATGACCCGCCGGTCGACGCTCACGCAAGGGTAGTGCGTGCGGATCTGCTGCGCCATGCGCCATCTGCGTGCGTTGCGGTGAGGTGCCAGCAGGATCAGGCAATCGTCCTTTCCGGCGCTTTCCCGTACTTTTTCGACGATCGTCTCGGCCGATGCGTCGGGCATCAGTATGCAAAGATTGCGCCCTGCGCGGGTCTGAGAGCCGAGTCCGGGGACCAGCGTATGGCTCTCCATCCGGCAATGCGCGTACAGGTTCTGTATCTTGACGGCATGCTTGCGGCCGATGCGCTCGCGCCGCAGCTCGTCGTACAGCCGCGTGTCGGGGCCGGTTATCTTGCTTTTCATGAATACGTTGCGGACGATTCCGTACATGAAGGGAGAATGGATGCCGTGTCCGCGCCAGTGCCTTACGTGGATATGGGCTCCGAGCCGGAAGTATCCCCTGAAGATGCGTTGTTTCGCTTTTTTGAACAGGTCCATGTCATATCGGTTGTGACGCCAGCAGCTCGCCGGCCAGATGCCCGGTGGAGTAGGCGATTTGCAGGTTGTATCCTCCCGTGTCCGCATCGATGTCGAGCAGTTCGCCGGCCAGATAGAGCCCTCCGACCAGACGCGACTGCATCGTCTCCGGATCGACTTCTTCGGTCGATACTCCGCCGGCCGTTACGATCGCTTCCGAAAAAGGACGGTAGTCCGATACGGGGATACGGAGGCTTTTCAGAACGCTTGCTATGCGTTCCCCGTCGCGTTTGTCGAGCGAGGCGAGGAGCTGTGACGGGGAGAGACGGCATGTCGCGGCGGCCAGCGGG
>ERZ779870.1079-NODE-1079-length-21146-cov-3.53378_pt1 | contig 21146 bp, 15 predicted proteins | sample MGYA00511247_ERZ779870 | MGnify/ENA primary metagenome ERZ779870 (study PRJEB29588, sample SAMEA2149068) | human gut metagenome | biome: human gut; feature: human-associated habitat; material: faeces | place: Denmark | collected 2008/2010 ...
CCAGCTGCATCTTCTCTACTTCACGCCGGTAGCTGTAATTGTCTTGTTTGTAAGGGTTCCCTCGTAGATAACAGTTGCGGTATCCCCTACCTTCAGTTTGTCAAACATGCCTTCTTTTCCCAGGAAGGTAAACAGGGTATTCTCCGGGTCCGCTGTGTCGATGACCACATAATCCGCCCCAACTTCTGCCACCTTGCCGGAAAGAGTATTGATCTTAGCGTCTTCTGAGTCCATGGCATCCTCGGTCACAATTTTGGTGGCCACCGGTTTGTCGGTCTCGTCTTCCAGGTCCCCGTAGTAGGTCACATCTGCCTGTACTCCGGACTTGATGCCGTCCTTGGATACCTTCTGCGCAATCTTGGTGTTAAAGGTATATGTACCCTCGTCCGTGGTCAGGGTCAGGGTATTGTCGTCTGCTTTCTCTACGGTTCCTGTAACAATGTCATCCTCCTCAGCGGCTGCCTCTTCCGCTGCCTCTGCTGCTGCAGATGTAACGATATCCACTGATTTTGCCTTGGTGGTATCTGCGGAAAGCTCACCTGCGTAGGCAACCTCTACCTCATCACCTTCTCCAATGGCATCTGCGCCTTCAATCTTAGCCTCAGATACATCAAACTTCACTTCTTTGCCTTCGTCGTCCTTAACGGTAACCACCTTATCAGCTACCTCTCCCACAAAACCATAGAAGTATTCCAGTTCCATATCGTCTTCTGCTTCTGTCGCTTTCTCTGTCTCAGTCTGGGATGCTGTAGTAGTTGGGGCCGCTGTAGTTTCTTTATTGCCGGAAGAACAAGCTGTCATCCCCAATGCAAGTGCCAGGACTGCAACTGCCAAATAGTGTCTCTTCATAATAATCTCCTCTTTTCTAAATCATGATATGTCATATACTATGCCAGGACGGGCAGCATATTCCCCCTGCCTTTGTCCACGTTACATATTACTACGAAAAACACTATTTTACTATGTCTTTTTCTTTAATTTTTCATAAAAGTTTAAATACTCCCCAGTTTTCTGATGGACTCTGATACCAGTTTTTTGAAGAGAGGGGCCATTTTATCCGACGCCTCCTGGACCTCCTTGTGGGACAGAGGAACGTCTGTCATACCACAGGCCAGATTGGATATACAGGATATACCGCATATCTTCATCCCCATGTGATTGGCCGCCACTGCCTCGCAGGCCGTACTCATGCCAACTGCATCCCCGCCCAGTATCCTGCACATTTTCACCTCATGCGGGCTTTCGTAGGCAGGTCCTGTAAGCTGCACATAGACCCCCTCCTGTATCCTGATTCCAAGCTCAAGAGCAGTGGAGCGGATAATATCCCTCAGGTCCTCATCGTATATATGGCTCATATCCGGGAACCTTGGTCCCAGCTCCTCCAGGTTCGGCCCCACCAGCGGGGAGGGGACAAAGCAGGATATCTGGTCCTTTATGAGCATAAAGTCCCCTGCCCCATAATCATAGTTGACTCCGCCGGCCGCATTGGTCAGAAAGAGGATTTCCGCTCCCATAAGCTTCATAAGACGGACAGGCAGGACCACATCTGACATGGGATAGCCCTCATAATAATGGACCCGTCCCTGCATCAGCACGGCCGGAACCTCATTTATACGGGCGAACACAAACCTGCCCTTATGTCCGGGTACCGTAGATACCGGAAATCCCTCTATATCGTGGTAATCAATGGTCCCCTGGATTTCCAGCTGCTCCGCATAGTCACCGAGACCGGACCCCAGCACCAGTGCCACCTTAGGTTCAAAGGGAATCTTATCTTTTATGCTGTCATAGCAGTTTCTCAGCTTGTCATACACAGGATTTGTCATATCTGTTCTCCTTTTCTAACGGGAGTTTATCCCTCCCTTGTTATGTGAAGTATATCATACCTGAGCCGCAGGGCTCAACCTTTTATGCGGGGCAGGCATCTTCTTCGGTGCTCCCGCCGGTTCTGCCTGTACCACACTGCCAAAAGAGCCAGCAGTCCCACGCCTATGCCTATGAGTCCAGCCCCCACCGTTATGACAAAACCGCTGCGTACCCAGTACCAGAGACTTCCTTCCGGGCCTTCACCCTGAATCTCCGGCGCAGGTACATGTTCTGCCCCCTGAGCTGTCTCCAAAGCTGCAGGAGAAACCGCGGAAATCTGCCTGTAAACCATCTCCAGCTCTTGGGTTTCCGGTTTAATCCAGCTGACTTCCCCTTCATATTCAGCCTCATAGTCCCTAAGGAGCTTTTGTCCCCAGACCATGGCCTGGCGGCACATTCTCCCCTCCTCATCCTCGTATGACTCCCCATACCAGTCTGCGGAGAGTATGCGGTACTCCAGGGGAGACAGGCCCATAAACTCCAGCAGCTGTCCCCCCATGGACACGCAGGTCTCTAAAACCGCGTCCCCCGGTATAACCAGGGAACCTCCATGGTATTCATCCGCACCGTAGGCGTGAAAGGTGACAGGCGCCGTAAATCCATCCTGCCACTCCTCTCTTACAATCCGGCTTTTCCTCAGGAACAGGGTTCCCTCTGCCTGGCTTCCCGATACATCCTCCTTCAAAGAAATGGACCCTGGAATCTCTTCAGCCCCTTCCACACCAGTATACACCATCTTCCGCTCCAGACGCCGGCTGACATCCTGTCCTGGAATTGTCACTATCTCCCAGGAATCCAGCCGGTACTCCTTTCCATCACCGTCCCAATACCGGTCAGCCGGCTCCCGGATTCCACCGTCCTCTGCCGTCTCCACATCCCGGGTGATCCGAAGCTCTGCGCCATAACCTTCCTCCTGCGGTTCCTGCGCCGCCATGGCCGCCCCGCTGCCTGACAGCCAGAATACAGCTGCCGCCACGGCAGTCACAGCAAGCACAGCCCTGCCCATTTTACCTCTTATATTCAACCGTCTTTCCGGCGGTATTCCTTTCTCTCTATATGCCATAAGCATTCCTCCCGGCTATCTGCCATTTTACAAACTGCCGGAGAACAGTATACAAATCATATGAATATGTCAATGTGCACAGATGAAAACTGCCTGCTAAAATGGGAAACACGGGTTTCAGAAGAAAACCTCGCCTCTGTGCAGACGCACAGCCAGATGTCTGAAGAAAACAATCTGTGGTCTTATTATACATAACCTGAGAACAAGAATCAAGGGTAATTCCGATATTATTCACCTCATATGGAGGGACTTATATGCCGGGCCTGATATGCCGGTACTTATATGCTGGGACGCTCAATCAATCCCCGGCCCCAATGGACAGCAGGGCGGACAAAAAGACGGTATCCCCTCTCCGCTAGAAGGAATACCGTCTCTAATTTACCTGCCTCTGCACTGTCAGCTGAAGAATCACGGTCTGAACTGGCTGTACTTGTGTCCGGGAGCAATTCCTCCCCTGTAGGCCGCCAGCTCGCTTACTGTCACCAGCTGATATCCCCGCGCTGTCAGTTCCGGAATCAGCACCACCGCCGCATCTGCTGTTGTACTGTAGATATCATGCATCAGTATGATATCCCCATCCTTTACCTGGCTCAGCACGGTGTCAATGGTCCTCTGCGCATTCCTGTGCTGCCAGTCCCTGGTATCAATGGACCACATGATGGCGGGCATACCCATAGAGCCCAGCACGTTAAGGGATGCCCCATCAATATATCCGCCCGGCGGGCGCATGAGGACCGGTGATACGCCGCAGACAGCCTGGATCTTCTGGTTGGTAGATCCCACCTGGCTTACAATTCCCTCTGCACCGATTTTAGTCAGGTATTTGTGGTCATGGGTGTGGTTGGCAACCTCGCATCCCTGGTCCACCATGCGCCTGATTACGCCTGCATTGGCGTTCACATTGGAACCCAGCATGAAGAATGTTGCCCTTCCTCCATTGGCCTGCAGACTGTCCAGTATCCGGCTGGTCACGGATGTCTTGGGTCCGTCATCAAATGTAATGGCAATCATGGGCCTGGATGGGTCAATTCCATGGGAAACCACCGGTTCCGCAGGAATCCCTGCACCCTTAGCCGTGATGGAAGCCCGTATGCCGTCCACCCTGAGACCTGCCCCCTCCTGTCCGGCAGACGCGCCATTGGCCGCCCAGTCTGTCCAGGCGCCGTTCTGAAGTACTTTATAGTATAAATCATATGCGGCTGCGCCGCTGCCAGTCAGTTCCATGCGTATGGATTCCAGAGGCATGACGCCTTCTGCTCCTCCTGTCTCAGCTCCGTCCTCCGCCCAGGAGAGCCAACCCGTACCGCTCAGATTCACCTGGTAGCGAATACCCACCTGTGTACCGTCCGGAATATGAATCAGATTAGCCTTTACGGCAGTGACCCATGAGTTGACCGGGGCTGAACACAAATTGTTATCAGCCGTGACCGCGCTCCATCCCTGCTGCAATATAAAAGCACTGTAATTCACCTGGAGAGGTTCCTGGCCCGTAACCGGCTGTGCGCTCTGTTCCTGGCCCACCGGCTGAGCTGTCTGGCCCTCGGCCTGGCCTGTCTGGCCTTCCGCCTGGGCTGCCTGTCCCTCCGTCTGGCCTGTCTGGCCCACCGGCTGTGCTGCCTGGCCTGTCTGGCCGTTCTGGCCCTCCGGCTGTACTGTCTGCCCCCCAGCCTGACCCGGCTGGCTGTCATTCTGTGCTGCCACACCCGGACCTGTCTGGGCCGGCTTAGCCGCACCTACCCCCGTACTGCCGGCAAATGCCGTCATTCCCTGCATACTTAAAATAATTCCGGCTGCCAAGACAGCAGCCAGAATCTTCGACTTTTTCCCACATCTGATCATTCACATTCTCCTCGCATCATGTCTTTATTTGAGGAAATAACATCCTCACCGAACACGGCCCTGCATAACATCACATATTCCTTGAAATACAGGTGGTCCTCCAACTCCTTCAGAGCATGGGCTATCCCCCAATAGTACCGGGCATGCTTCCGCTTATCCTTTTCATTAAACCGCTGCCATATGGCATCGCCCACCACCAGATAATCCCTGGCCGTACAGCGCATGTTGCTGAGCTTGTCCCCCAGAGCCAATATCTTAATCTCCCTGGAAGCCGTGCAGAGATGTCTGACCGTACGGGTCTTTCGCTCCTGCCAGCTGCGGCTTTTATCCTCGCTCTCATCCACTACCAGATCCGCTACTCTGGAACCAAACGTGTCCTCCAGTTCTTCCCTGGTAACTCCTGCATCTTCCATAACATCATGAAGCAGCGCTGCCGCAATGATTTCCTCATCATCCGTAAAGGCGGACACAATCACTGCCGTCTCCATGGGATGCGTGATGTACGGAATCTTCGTGCCCTTTCTGAAAGCTCCCTTGTGGGCTTTATCTGCAAACGCAGCCGCTTCTCCAATCATAGGTCTTACTCCTTCTGTGATAGCACTATTTATATTCCTTATGTACCTCTCCCTTTGATGTCAGGAATCATACCTATCATAACATATTCAGGCGGCATTTTGAAGGGTATTGTGGAATCTTTGCCATTTTCCAAGTTAAACTTGTAAGAAAAGAAAATTTCTGATATGCTATAGAAGTATTTTTTCCGCAATACTTAAGGAGGATAATTCATGGATCGTCATTCGTCATATTCGGCTCCCCGCAGCGAACGTGCTTCCGGTTCTTACGGCGGCAACCGCGGCAGAAGCACAAAACGCAACACCTATAATAAACGTTCATGGAACGATAACAGAAAACTGCATACCCTGGTATTCTACATACTCCCCTTTATCCTAATCAATCTGGTCATATTCATTGTGGCCACATCCAAACCCAAGATAGAGTATGATGTATCTGACACCAGGGATTACCGCAGCGTGGATATATCCATCCGCATACGTTCCCTTCTCCCCATACGCGAAACCAGCGTCACCATGGAATCCCAGCCCCTTGAAATGGAAAAGGAAAAGGGAGTCTACACTGCCACCCTGACCAGCAACGGGACCCTGCAGATATATGTGAAGGGATGGAACGGAATGTCTGCCAGACTGTCTGACACCATTCAAGCCCTGGACGATATGGCGCCTACCATACAGGAAGATTATGTGATGGAAAACGGCATTCTAACCATTACAGCGGAGGACAGCCAGTCCGGTATTAACTTTGATGCTGTCTATGCCACGGATGAAGAGGAAAAGACTGTCAAACCCAGCCATATTAATAAAGAATCCGGAGAGATCACCTTCCCCATGGATACTCAGACCCTTGTAGTATTTGTGGCGGATTACGCGGGCAATACCATAAAAAGCTCCTATTTCAGCGTAAAAGACGGCATAGACCTCAGCGGCCGTGACAAGGAATTCCCTTCAGACGGCACCAACGGCACTAACGGCAGCAGCTCCAAAGGTTCGGGCACGGATAAGGAAACCAGCAAGGCCAAGGAAAGCACCAAGGCCAAAGAAACCACCAAGGCCAAGGAGACCACCAAGGCCAAGGAGACCACCAAAGCCAAGGAGACTACCAAGGCCAAGGAAACCACCAAAGCCAAGGAGACTACCAAGGCCAAGGAGACCACCAAAGCCAAGGAGACCACTAAGGCCGCAGAATCCACTAAAGCCGCAGAATCCACTAAAGCCGCAGAATCCACCGCGGCCACAACAGCTGCCCTGTCTCCCGCCGACCCCCAGACGCCATCGCCTACTCAGTCGTCACAGGCACCGTCTCCCACTCAGGCGCCGCAGGCACCATCACCTACCCAGGCATCACAGGCACCGTCTCCTGATAACGGTTCGGGGGATAATGTCACCATCGTACCCCTGGGCTGACACTTATCTGAGTCTATCCGTAAAAAAATCAATCAAAATAAGACCATGGATCCACTGCACGGACCATGGTCTGTTTTTTGCTCTATATTCTAATTCATTTCTATCCTGTCCAATCTGAAGCCTGTCACTGTCTGCCCGCGTCCATGATATCGTCAATAATATCCACATATTCAGAACAGTATTTTTCGTACATAGGGGCCGCGGCTTCCTGGAACCGTTCTTTCTCCCTGGCATCCAGCTCCGTCACCACGCATCCGGCTCTCCTGACCCTGTCCTCTGAGGTCTTCTCACGCTCATCCCACAGTTCACGCTCATACAGGGCCGATTTCTGTGCACAATCCCGTATAATGTTCCTGTATTCCTCCGGCAGCTTATCCCAGGTGGACTGGGCTGCCAGCTGGAGTTCCGGAACCCTGGTGTGTTCATCCAGGGTGAAATATTTGGCCACCTCATAATGCCTGGTGGACTCATAGGAAGGCCAGTTGTTCTCGGCCCCGTCTATCTCCCCTGTCTGCAGGCCTGAATATACATCCCCAAAAGCCATGGGCACCGGCGTGGCACCCAGAGCCTGAATCGTATCCATCATCAGTTCAGATTCCTGGACCCTGATTTTAAGCCCCTTCATGTCGTCCAGGGACTCAATGGGCCCGGCCGTACTGTAGAAATTACGGGCGCCCGCATCATACCAGGACAGCGGCACCAGGCTGGAACCGCCGAAGGAATTCATGAAATCCGTGCCAATGGGCCCCTCTAACACCTTCCACATGTGCTCCCGGCCAGTATACAGATAGGGCATCTGAAGTACATTCAGCTTGGGCACAAACTCAGCCAGGGGCGACAGGGATACCCTGGCAAAATCCACACCGCCAAACTGAAGCTGTTCAATCACTGTTTTCTCGTCTCCGAGAACACCGCCCGCATTGACCTGTATCTCCACCCTGCCCCCGGTCTGTTCATATACCAGCTCTGCAAATTTATAAGCTCCCTGGGTGGTGGGATAATCCTCCGCCTGATTCTCAGCATATGTCAGGACAAACTCCGGAACTGTCTTCTGCGCCGTGCTGTCCTTGCTTCTGCCTGCACAGGACGCGGCCAGAATCATTACAGCGGCGCAGCCCATCAGGTAAATCACATTTTTTCTCAAGCAGCCGTCCCTCCCTTCGCATATATCATACCCCTGTTACCAGACCCGGTCAAGGAGGGCCTGTCCTTTAATTATGCACATTCCTGCCTTCCACCTTAGAAGAGGCATAACGGTAAAATTCTTCTTTCTCATTTCCAAGCACACGGTTTGTAAATATAAATCCATGGGTGGTATCGCTGAATATAATAATCATGGCAGGTTTCCTGGATATCCTTTTTACCGACTTCCACGGCAGCTGCGACGTGTCATCGCCCACCCGGATGTAAAGCCCGTTGTCGTCAATAGAAACCTGGGTGTCCTGGGTAATCCCCGCCGCCTGCTTCTTTGCCTTGGCATAAATCATAAGCGGCTGGATTACTGTAAAAAGGCAGCACCCCAGCACAATGAGACACCTCACGATCCCCTGGGCCTGGTCCCACCTGGAGAAGCCCAAGGCAAATGCCGCCACTGTAAATATGATATTACAAAGTCCTGCCAGCGAACCGTATATATAATACATGGAAAGCTGCCATAAATCCCGCGCTGTTGTCCTGTATGTGTATTTGTATCTCATTCATATGCTCCTTGTACGGATGTCCTGAATCTTAACAGAGTGGCGACATGGCCGCCACTCTGAACTTTCATTATAACATGATAAACTGCTTTCCGGTATTCATTTATTAGTGGGCCAGTACAGATGGAAGCCACATGCTGACAGCCGGAATAAAGGTAATCAGCAGCAGGGTGATAATCATACACACATAGAATGGAAGCGTAGCCTTAACCACCCGCTCCATGGGCACCTTGGAAACCGCAGAGCCAATGAACAGAACAGCGCCAACAGGAGGTGTCAGAAGTCCGATACCGCAGTTAAGCACTACCATGATACCAAACTGAATCGGGTCCAGACCAATGGATGTGGCGATAGGCAGCAGGATAGGGGTTGCAATCAGGATGATTGGCGCCATATCCATGATACATCCGAGCACCAGAAGAATCAGGTTCAGCAGCAGGGCCAGAATAATGGGGTTATTGGTCATGCCGGTGATTGCGCTGGCGGCCAGGATAGGCACATGCAGCTGGGTCAGGCAGAATCCGAAAATATTGGATGTGGCAATGAGAATCATTACAATGGACAGGGTGTCCACGCTGTCTCCCAGGACTCTCCATACGCCCTTCCAGTCCAGTCCCCTGTAGATAAACACGCTAACAATCAGGCTGTAGATAACAGCAACTGCTGCGGACTCTGTGGCCGTAAACACACCGCCCACCACGCCGAATACAACTATCAGCACAGCTGCCAGAGCCCAGAAGGAAACACTCAGCTGCTTAATCAGGTTGATGATGCTGAACTTCTCACCCTTAGGGTAATTACGCTTAACGGAAATGATATAGGATCCTATCATCAGCGTTACGGCCAGCAGTGCTCCCGGTATATATCCTGCCAGGAAAAGGCTTCCCACGGAGATACCGCCTGCCGTGGTGGCATAGATAACCATATTGTGGCTGGGAGGCACCAGCAGTCCCTCACAGGATGAAGTGATGGTTACTGCTGTTGAGAAATCGTCATCGTATCCCTGGTCCACCATCATGGGAATCAGGATGGAACCAAGAGAAGCCGTATCTGCAGAAGCAGAACCTGAGATACCGCCAAAGAAATAAGAAGCGACAATATTAACCATTGCCATGCCGCCCCGCATCCATCCCACACATGCATTGGCCAGTGCAATCAGCTTTTCGGAAATACCGCCGGAACCCATCAGGCATCCCATGGTGATAAAGAAGGGAACAGCCATCAGGCTGAAGGAGCTGATTCCCTTTACCATCTGCTGGCAGATGGTAGTCAGGTTATGTCCCTGGAACAAAAGGCAGAACACAGATGAAAGCGCCACCGCATAAGCGATGGGGAACCGTAAGAATACCATCAGGAAGAAGCTGCCCAGCAAAACCAGAATTGCCATGCTATTTGCATCCATTACTCCATCCCCTCCTTTACAAAGAAACTCTTAACATGATTGTATAAGGCCTCTACTTCAAAAACCAGCATGGCCACGCCGGCCAGAGGCACCGGGAAATACATCCAGAACCTGGAAACCTTGGGCATGCTCACATAGGTACCTTTGGAGCCGATTCCTGTTGCATACTTCCAGCCCACTGTAATCATGATTACCGCCAGCGCAAGTACTGCCAGGTCAGCGATGATATCAAGGCTCTTTACCACCTTAGCGGGCAGATACCGGTCAAATGCGGTCATGCGGATATGGGCGCCTCTTCTGATGGCAAGAGCTGCCGAAAGCACTGCCATATAGGACATGCAGGTCAGAACAACCTCTTCACTCCACGCAGGATCGGGAATGAACGAAATGTACCTTCCTGCCACAGCCATGGTGGTGATAAGGATATCCACTACCAGAAGCAGCTTGCAAAGGAACAGTACAACCCTGTATGTCATATCATATGCAGGCCTGATTTTATCAATCTTTTGAAATATTGCAGGCATATTGATTCCCCTTTCAAAAACTACAGGCACAGAGTTTATTCATTTGCCCTGTGCCTGTCTGATTGCCGTTTATTATTTGTTCATGTCAAGAATCTGCTGATACAGTTCAGCCTGGTCCTTTGTAGAAGACTCGATGATGCCTTTACAAGCATCCTGCCATGGCTTGATATCAGGAACCTCAACCACGTTGATGCCATCGGCCTTTAATTCCTCAAGCACCTTGTTCTCAGCTTCCTCAGAAATGGTTCTGTTGAACTGGGATGCAACCTTGCCGGCTTCCATCAGGATGTTCTGCTGCTCTTCTGTCAGCTTATCCCATGCTTCATCTGTGATGATAACCTGGATTGCGCCCAGTGTATGGCCGTCCAGAATCAGGTTTGGAGCAACTTCCTGGAATGCGTTGGACTTGTAGTTTGCGATTGGCTGCTCAGCACCGTCCACAACACCGGTCTGAAGTGCGGAGTACAGTTCGTTAAAGGAAACAACCGTTGGGCTTGCGCCGAGGCCTTCCACCATACCATTCATAATCGGGTCATTGGACACACGCAGCTTCATGCCCTTTAAGTCGTCTAAGCCCTTAACTTCCTTAACTGTGAAGAAGTGACGGAAGCCTTCCTCGCCGTAGTACAGGCCTCTTACTCCAAGTCCGTTGTCATGAGGTTCCATGAGGAATTCAGGAGCCAGTTCGCTGTCAGCAAACTTCCAGAAGTGGTCACGGTTTGCAAATGTATAAGGAATGGACAGAAGCACGGACTTCTCAGCGCCGTAGCTTGTCAGGGCAAATGCGGAAATACGGGAAATATCAATGGTGCCGCCGCCGCCAAGCATGGTATCCAGAACGTCGTTCTCTGAACCAAGTACACCGCTGGCCTGCAGGTCAATCTTAATCTTGCCGCCGGACAGTTCCTCAACAGTCTCCTTAAATTTGGTATCAGTCTGTCCCACAATGGTGTCTAACGGGTTAACCTCTGCCATAACCAGAGTAACCTCAGGCATGTCGCTGGTATCAGCTGCTGCCTCGGTATCAGCTGCTTCTGTCTTTGACTCCTCAGCAGCATCCCCCTCTGCCTTTGCGGCCTCTGTAGGTGCCTCAGTTGCTGCGGGAGCCGCTGTGGTTGCATCAGGGCTCTTTAAGCCGCAGCCTGCCAGGGAGCCGGCTACCATTGCTGCACACAACGCGGTACTAATCCATCTTTTTTTCATGAAACGTGTCCTCCTCTTAATACTTTTTTCATGCTTTCACATGATATTTTTATGTTTTCTTAACACTGATTTTATTATAAGAGTATTTTGCGTTTCTGAACATAGTAAATTTTTGTGAATCATAGTAGGATTTTAACTTGTTTCTCCCATCCATTTATGCAAATATCACATATATGGTCTTTATACAATCTTTATCCCTTCTGGAAAATAGACAATCTGTACTCAGTGGGGCTCTGTCCCGTTATGCGCTTGAACACCTTTGCAAAGTAATTGGAATCCCCATAGCCCACTGCCCTTCCAATCTCCTTCACATTGACCGTTGGCTGGCTTAGCATCTTCTTGGCCTCCTTTATCCGGTACTGTGTCAGGTAGGATGTGAAATTCTGGTCAAAACACTGCTTGAACAGCTTGCAGAAATAGGCCTCTGAATAATTCATGGCCCTTGCGGCATCCTGCATGGAAATGTCAAACATATAATTCTCATGTATGTACTGGCTGATTAAGGATGTAACCTTTGACAGACGGGCATGTCCTCCGTCCTCCGGTTCCTCTGTGTCTGGCGGCGCAGGAATTTCATTTTCATTTTCATCCCCATCCCCTTCATCCTGCCGGTGTTCCCCTGCAATATGCATGGCTTCCTCCACCACTAACATCAGTTCCTCCTCGTCGTAAGGCTTCAGAAGGTAATCCAGGGCCCTTACCGTGATGGCCTTTTTTGCATAGGAGAACTCGTCAAAGGCTGTCAGGAATATGATGCAGCAGTCCTTGTCGGCCTGCCGGATCTGCTGGGCAGCTTCTATGCCGTTTATGCCCGGCATCTCGATGTCCAGAATGGCAATCTGTATCTTCTCTTCCTCATAGATCTTAAGGGCTTCCCTGCCGTTGGCTGCCTGGAAAATCCGGCACCTGTCCCCCAGATTTTTCTGCAGCGTCTTATAAAGGACCTGCCTCTCAATCATCTCATCATCCGCAATCAGTAAACGCAACATCCGTTCCCCCCTTATATCTTCTGATAGTCCTCTTCCCGGGCGGCAGGCAGGATAATCTGTACCACGGTCCCCTTGCCTGCCTTGCTGTAGATTCTCAAATCCCCATCCTCGTACATGGATTTAATCCTCTGATATATATTCCCCAGCCCAATTCCCACCCTGGCTGTCCGGTGTCCCTTAAGGGCATCCATAAGCCTTTTGAGCGCCTCTTCCTCCATCCCCACACCGGTGTCAGCCAGGGAAATGACTATCTTGTCCTTCCGCTTCCATATCCTTAAAAATATCCTCCCTCCCTCCTCCTTCCTGGCTATGCCGTGTATGATGGCATTTTCCACCAGCGGCTGAAGGGTAAAAGCCGGTATCATGGTCTCGCCGCCGTCCACCTCCACCCTAAGGTCATGGCTGATACGGCTGCCAAAACGCATCTGCTGTATGTACATATAGTCCTGCACCACCTTAAGCTCCCGCTCCAGGGGCACAATCTGCTCCGAGGTCTTAAGATTATAGCGGAAGAGATTTCCCAGGCTGGATATCATCCGCTCTGTGGTCTGGGCTTCCTCCAGTTTAGCCATACAGGATATCATATTCAGGGTATTAAACAGGAAATGGGGATTAATCTGGCTCTTAAGCAGTTCCAGGCGGGCCGCGTCCAGACGTTTCTCCATCTCGATGCGCTCCACCTCCTCCTTATGAAGACGCTCCGCCATCTCGTTTTTCTCTTTCAAAGTATTGATATACCCCTCTGTGGCATGCTTCATCTTATTAAATGCCTGTACCAGCTCTCCCATCTCATCCCGGTTCTCCACCACCAGGTCCTCACCGCCGAAATCATTTCTCGCTATCTCCCTGGAGCTGTGGGCCAGCTTTACCATGGGGGCAATCAGGGTATTGGACAGAAGCTTGGTCAGACAGATAACCGTAATAATCATCAGGACGGAACAGGCCATAATCATGTAGGGTAGGTCATAGAGGAGAGGAACCTTTTCCTGGTAGCTGCGCTTTCCCTCCTTCAGGGTAGACTGCATCAGTCTTCTGGCGTAAGTCTGCAGATAACCCTGCATTCCATATACCCTGTACAATTGCTCCACAAATCCTTCATCCGACTGGTCCATGTGAAGGACCTGGTCCCGGAAAGTCTGGTAGCCTTCATAGCCATTCTTAATATTCCATGTCCTGGCATACCGCTCAGGCCCAATGACATCATAGTCAAAGGGCAGGGCCTCCAGACTGCTCTCCGTCTTAAAACAGGCCAGCCTGTATTGCTTTGCATTCTCCCAGGACCGCTCCCTCACATAGAGTTCAAAGGCATCCGCTTCCTGCTCCATGGACTCCTGCACATCATAGCAGAGGGAATTGTCATTGAGTATCACGTTAAAACTCTCCAGGGAAAAATTCATGACCAGCATATTGAAGGCAATGGACAGACCCATTACCAAAATGACAACCACGGAAAATGCACCCAGCTTTTTCTTCAACGAGATTGAAAGCCACTGATTTTTAATATAAGAAAACATACCCCACCCCAATCGCACCAGAATGTGTCTGAAACCTGCTTTCTTCCGGCTGTTTGTCCAATTTGCGCTCTGCGTAACCGTATCAAGCATCCTTCACCCTGCCATCCCTCCTGGAATGCCCATGGTCCGGTCAGTGTCTTTCGCCATTATACCATATAATAACAGGGAGCGCAAAGCCCCCGGCCTTGCGCTCCAGTTATTCCCAATCACCTATTTTGTTTCACTGCCTTCGGTTTTTGAAGCGGTTATCTGCTTCTGGTTCTTCTTAGCTGTCCCGATCTGCTTCCGGCTCTTTTTGGACGTGCTGATCTGTTTCTGTTCTTCCTTGGACGTGGCTATCTGCTCCTGCTTCTTCCTGGAAGTACCTATCTGCTTCTGCTCCTCCTTGGAGGTGGCTATCTGCTCCTGCCTCTTCCTGGAAGTGCCTATCTGTTTCTGCTCCTCCTTGGACGTGGCTATCTGCTCCTGCCTCTTCCTGGAAGTGCCTATCTGTTTCTGCTCCTCCTTGGACGTGGCTATCTGCTCCTGCCTCTTCCTGGAAGTGCCTATCTGTTTCTGCTCCTCCTTGGACGTGGCTATCTGCTTCTGCTCTTCCTTGGATGTGCCTATTTGCTTCTGTTCTTCCTTGGATGTGCCTATCTGCTTCTGCTCCTCCTTGGTCGTGGCTATCTGCTCCTGCTTCTTCCTGGAAGTGCCTATCTGCTTCTGCACCTCCCTGGACGTGCCTATCTGCTTCTTCTCTTCCTTGGTCGTGCCTATCTGCTTCTTCTCTTCCTTGGTCGTTCCTATCTGCTTCTTCTCTTCCTTGGTCGTGCCTATCTGCTTCTGTTCTTCCCTGGACGTGCCTATCTGCTTCTGCTCTTCCTTGGTTGTGATTATCTGCTTCTGCCCTGCCTTGAACGCAGCCATAGGCTTCTGTACATCCTTTGCAACTGCAGCGCCTTCTGTCTCCTGCGCCACAGCAGTTATCCTCTTTGGGGACGCTGTTTTGCTTACCGCTGTTTTACTAGCCGCTGTTTTTCCGGATGCCGCTTTTCTGGCCGCAGGCTTTTTATCTGCTGCCTTTTTAACTCCAGGCTTCTTTGCCTCAGGCTTCTCGGATTCTTCCGCCTGCGTGCATGTGTAGATGCTGACGCTCATCGGCGGTATATAGACTTCAATGGAATCGTCCTTTTCATCCCATTCCAGCTTCCGGGATGTCTTGACACGCCCGTTGACCCGGCCTTCTCCGCCAAAGTCTTTGGCATCAGTGTTGAATATCTCCTTATACTTACCGTGGAAGGGCACGCCCACACGGAATTTCTCATGCTCCATATTGTCAAAATTGCAGATAAAGAGAAGGGTTTCCTCACTCTTCCTGCTCTTTCGCAGGAATATAATCATGCTCTCATTCTGGTAACTGCAGTTAATCCACTCAAAACCATCGGGATCATAATCCATCTCATACAGAGCCGGGTGCTCACGGTACAGCCTGTTAAGCGCCTTCACATAATCCTGCATGTTCTTGTGAACAGGATACTCCAAAAGTCCCCACTCCAGGGACGCGCCCTCATTCCATTCAGCCGTCTGGGCGTATTCCTGGCCCATAAACAGCAGCTTCTTGCCGGGATGCCCCATCATAAAGGCATAGGCAGCCCTCAGGTTCTCGGCCTTCTTTTCCAGGGTCTCACCCGGCATCTTGCCAATCATGGAACCCTTGCCGTGAACCACCTCATCGTGGGAGAATACCAGCACAAAATCCTCACTGTAGGCATACAGCATGGAAAATGTCAGCTCCCCATAATTGTTTTTCCTGAAAAGAGGGTCGCACCGCATGTAGTTGGTAAAATCATTCATCCAGCCCATGTTCCACTTATAGTTAAATCCCAGGCCGCCCTCTTTCGGATCGCCTGTAATCATTGGCCATGCAGTGGACTCCTCCGCGATGATGACCGTGCCGTCCTTTCGGCCCTTGAATACGGAATTCAGATGCTTCAGGAACTCCATTGCCTCCAGATTCTCATTGCCTCCGTATATATTAGGCACCCATTCACCGTCATTCTTCCCATAGTCCAGATAGAGCATGGAAGCTACCGCATCCATCCTGATTCCGTCCGCATGGTACTTGTCCGCCCAGAACAGCGCATTGGCAATCAGAAAATTGGTTACGCCGGGACGGCCGTAATTGTATATCAGAGTGCCCCAATGGGGATGGGAGCCCTTCCTGGGGTCCATGTGTTCATAGACGCAGGTGCCGTCAAACACAGCCATTCCATAGGCATCCCTTGGGAAATGGGCCGGCACCCAGTCAAGTATGACGCCGATTCCCTGTCCGTGCATATAGTCCATAAAGTACATGAAATCCTCAGGAGCACCGTAACGGCTGGTAGGGGCATAATACCCTGTTACCTGATAACCCCAGGATTCATCCAGAGGATGCTCCATCACAGGCATGAGCTCCACATGGGTGTATCCCATATCCTTTACGTATTCCGCCAGCCTTGGAGCCAGCTCCCGGTAATTATAAAATTCGGAACCCGCCAGGTCCTGTCCTGTCTCATCCCTGACCGTCTCCTTACGGATCCAGGAGCCCAGATGGACCTCATATATGTTCATGGGCTTGTCCTTTGTATCTGTCTTTGCCCTCTGATCCATCCATGACTTGTCGTTCCATTTGTATTTATCAATATCCCATACAACAGAGGCATTGTTCGGACGCAGCTCTGCGTAGTTTGCATAGGGATCAGCCTTCAGCATAGGCTCCCCTGCCCTTGTCTTTATCTCGTACTTATATATCTCACCTTCATACAGACCGGGAATGAACAGCTCGAACACGCTGCCGTCCCCTTCGCCCAGGCGGCGCATCTGATGGCGTCTTCCATCCCAAAGGTTGAAATCCCCCACCACGCTGACGCGCATGGCGCATGGCGCCCACACGGAAAAGTACACGCCGGATACCCCGTCAATGGTCATGGGATGGGCGCCCATTTTCTCATAAATTGTATAGTGGATGCCCGCTGCAAATTTCTTCAGGTCTTCTTCCCGGTACTGGGGAGCAAATGAATAGGGATCACAGAGTTCCTCCGTCACCCCGTTGTCATAGGTGACCTCCAGGGTATAGGGCGTCTTGCTCTTGCGTGGTATCAGGGCCGCGAAAAAACCAGCCTCGTCCGCCAGCTCCATGGGATATTTCTTCCCGGTGGTGGAAATCTTCACACTGATTTCAGCCGCAGTGGGTACCAGCGCCTGAATCAGAAGTCCATCCTCTGTCAGATGGGGTCCCAGCATGGCATGGGGATTGGATGCTTCCGAATACACCAGTTCTTCAATCCCTGCCCAGTCCATCAAATCGTATAATTTCTGTTCCATATGATTGCCCCCTTGTAAGTTTATTCATTCTTCGGTCTGATATCAGCATGCCTGCTGTATATCCTACTTCTAAAGGGTATTTGCCCTGTCAGCAATATTCTGTCTGAAATTAACCACATCATGCTCGTATTCTTCATCCATAAGGGGAGAAGTAATCATGAAATCCGCGCTGGCCTTGTTATTTGCAATGGGAATATCATACACCTGGGCAATCCTTAACAAAGCCTTAACATCCGGATCGTGGGGCTGCGCTGTCAGCGGATCGGAAAAGAAAATCACAAAATCAATTTTTCCCTCCACAATCTTGGCCCCAATCTGCTGGTCGCCGCCCAAGGGGCCGCTGTTATACCCCTTTACAGGCAGGTTGGTTGCATCCGTAATCATACGGGCCGTTGTGCCGGTCCCGCACAGGAAATGCCTGGACAGTATATCCTTATGTTCCCCGCACCACTGTATCAGTTCCCGTTTCTTCTGGTCGTGGGCAATCAGGGCAATGTTCTTCTGTCTGCGTATTGTCATAGGTAAATAATCCATTTTCATCTGTCTCCTTTCAGTCTGTCACTTTGTTTGCGATGGTACCTATCCCTTCTATGGTACACTCCACCACATCTCCCGGAACCAGGAATTTCGGCGGGTCAAAGCCCATGCCCACTCCTGCCGGGGTTCCCGTGGCAATAATGGTTCCTGGCTTTAAGGTCATGCCCTGGGAAAGTTCGCTTACAATGTGACTGATATCAAATATGAGCAGCTCCGTATTACTGTCCTGGCGAAGTTCGCCGTTCACCCTGGACTGTACCTGTACTTTGGGCGGATAGGACAATTCATCCACAGTGGCTATGCATGGTCCCATGGGCAGAAAGCCGTCCAGCCCCTTGCCGAAATACCACTGCTTATGCCGTGTCTGCAGGGTCCTGGCGCTGACGTCATTGATGATAGTATATCCGAATATATAGTCCTTTACATCTTCCTCCCTGACATGGGATGCCTCGCGGCCGATGATGACTGCCAGCTCTGCCTCGTAATCCAAATCCGTTACAATATCCCTGTGGCTTGGGATGCCTGCCCCGGGATCCGTGGCACGGTTTACCCGCTTGGAAAAATAGATGGCATGGGGCCTTTCCCCGTCAAATGCTTCCTTCTTAAATCTGGCCGATTCCTCAGCGTGAGCCATGTAATTGATTCCCAGGCAGATAACATCCTGCCGAGGGTGGGGAATCGGGGCTAAAAGGCTTACCTCCCCAATAGGGGCAGCCCCCCTGACCTTATATGGGTCCTGACCGGACACATACTCCAGCAGCTGTTTCTCCGACTCGCTGATGTTCTCTATCAGCTCCTGCATGGTCTTATAATCCATATCCAGGGAAGCAAGGGGATAGACCCAGCTTCCGTCCCTGCTGATGACTCCAAGTCCGGATTTGTGTTCGATTTCATATGTAACTAGTCTCATAATGCCCTCCTGCTTATACCATTACGTGTATCTCATGTTTACTCTATCACATTTTTCCGAATTTTTCTACGATTTTGCCATTATTTCAGAAATCGCCCTTCCCCCTGTCAGAGCCCTTCTGCCTAATAAATAGACTCCCGGAGTATCTTATGTATCTGGATTGCCAGAGTGGGCAGGAAAGCGGCCGCCGCCAGGGTGGTAAGCTGGCTCAGGCTTAAATCGGCTGCGGCAAACATGATTTGAAGGCCCGGCACAAAGAGCACCGCTGCCAGAAGAACCACGCCCAGCTGGAACGCCATAACGCTGTACAGGTTGCTTCCCAGCCCCAGACGTATGATGGAATGGCTGCTGCGGCAGTTGAATCCGTGGAACAGCCGGGCCAGGGTAAGGGTGGAAAATGCCATGGTACAGGCCCTTCCCGCACCGCCCTCATGAAGTCCGGTGGTATAGGCCCACATGGTGGCTGCCGCAATCAGGGCTCCCTGGACCAGGATATCCCGTATAAAGGACGCCGTGAGGATGCCCTCCTTTGGATTTCTGGGCGGCTCCTTTAACAGACCTTCCTCCGGCGGTTCCATCCCTATGGCAATGGCCGGCAGGGAATCCGTTATAAGGTTGATAAACAGCAGATGCACCGGTTTAAAGGGCAGGGGCAGGGACAGAAGGGATGTGTATAATACGCAGAAAATGCCTGCCATGTTGCCTGACAAAAGGAACTGGATGGAGTTCTTTATATTTCTGTACACATTCCTGCCGTTGGATACTGCCTTTATGATGGTGGCAAAATTGTCGTCCGCCAATATCATGGACGCCGCATCCTTGGACACCTCGGTTCCCGTGATTCCCATGGCCACGCCGATATCGGCCTTCTTAAGGGCCGGGGCGTCATTGACACCGTCTCCGGTCATTGCCACAATGTGTCCCCGGTTCTGCCACGCCTTGACAATACGTATCTTGTGCTCCGGCGACACCCTGGCATAGACTGAAATGTGTTCCAGACTCCGGTTCAAATCCTCCTCTTCCATCTGGTCCAGCTCCGCCCCTGTCACCGCCATGTTGCCCGGCGTAAATATGCCGATCCGCTCTGCTATGGACATGGCGGTCACTTTATGGTCCCCTGTGATCATCACAGGGCGTATGCCTGCCTGCCTGGCGCTGGCCACTGCCTGGCGCGATTCCGGCCTGGGCGGATCCATCATGGCAGTGAGCCCCAGAAACACCAGATTATCCTCCAGCCTTCCTGACAGGGATGAGCGTTCCTGGCTGTTCCCTGCTTTTGCCCCGGCTAAGCCGGAATTACCGTGCTCCTTTCCCTCCTCATTGAAAGGACGGCATGCAAAAGCCAGGACCCGGAGCCCCCTGGCAGACCAGCGGCTGTTCTGGTCCAGTATCCTCTGGCGGTCCGAGGACGACAAGGTACGGCAGGGTATGGCTGCCTCTGGCCTCTGGCCGGATTCCCCCGGCCTCTGACCGGCTGCCCCTGTCCCCTGGCCGGCTAACCCTGTCCCCTGGCCGGCGGCCGGATTAGCCAGGCGGGTGCATTTTTTCAGCAGCACATCCACGGCTCCCTTGACAAAGACGATATCGTGTCCTTCTATCTCATTTACGGTAGTCATAAGCTTGCGGCGGGAGTCAAAGGGAATCTCCCCCTTTCTGGGACTCTGGAGCCGAACCTGTTCCGGGATAAGCCCTGCCTCCCTTGCCATGTTAAACAGCGCTGTCTCCATGGGGTCCCCGTCCTGGCCGGAGGCGTTGTTATTAAGAACCGCCCCCATAAGCAGGAGCCTGACATCGCTCCTTCTCTTTTCATTTTCCAGCCATGACGGCTGCTGCTGCGTGTGGTTGACGTACACCTGCTCCACATCCATGCGGTTCTGTGTCAGGGTTCCCGTCTTATCGGAACAGATAACAGAGACGCATCCCAGGCTCTCCACCGCCTTCAAATCTTTTATGATAGCCTGTTCCCTTGCCATTTTCTGGGTGCCCATGGCCTGGACAATGGTGACGATGGAGCTGAGCGCCTCCGGTATGGCTGCCACTGCCAGGGCCACGGCAAACATCAGGGCATCCAGCACCGGTTCCCGGCGGTACAGGCTGAGCAAAAACACCAGGCCGCAGATGGCTATGATGGCAATGGCCAGATGTCCGGAGAACCGGTCCAGGCTTACCTGAAGCGGGGTCTTTTGTTCCTTGGTTCCGTTCATCAGCACAGCTATCTTACCGATTTCCGTATTCATTCCCGTGGCTGTTACCGCTGCCACGGCACGGCCTGAGG
>ERZ779870.1101-NODE-1101-length-20760-cov-3.41463_pt1 | contig 20760 bp, 25 predicted proteins | sample MGYA00511247_ERZ779870 | MGnify/ENA primary metagenome ERZ779870 (study PRJEB29588, sample SAMEA2149068) | human gut metagenome | biome: human gut; feature: human-associated habitat; material: faeces | place: Denmark | collected 2008/2010 ...
TGCAGAACTGCTCTTTTTGTCAACTCTGAATCTGATACTTTCCTAATGAATTATACCACTCCCTCTCTCCATTTACCACAAAAATATAGGGCATAGCAACCGCCACACCCTACATATATTATCGTTCCAACGACTTCTCAATCTTCCACTTCTGCCCTTTCAAGTCATTCTGCTTCTCATACAGATTATTCCGCTCTTTGCACAGTTCTTTCATGCGCTCCAATTGCGCCCGTACTCCCTCATGGCAATCCGGCTCTATCTTTTTATATTCTCCGGTCAGATTGCGGATTGTATTATTGTTTTCCTTTATCTGCTCTGACAGGCATACCCAGTCTATCAGATTTTGCACTTCCCTGTCCGTTTCGTAAAGGTCTGTATCTGCTACGATTTTAGCACACAGCCGTATCATAACTTTCTTCTCCATATCCGTCATATCCTATCAATCCCCTTTCCTATCGGCTCATTTCAAAGGCACGTTTCGGGCGTTTCATTGCCCTTTCTGCCTGTTCTAACGCCTTTGACTGTTCCACTATCGACTGCACCTGCTCTCTGCCTAAATGACGCTCCAAACGCCCCAAATCAGACACTTTTTCCTGCAATCGGTCTATGGTATCGTTCTGCTCCATAACCTTATCCGTCAAACGGCTAATGTGTTTCTGTTGCCCGTCTACTTTGGCAGTCAGCTTCCTGCTTTGCTCCATAAGCTGTACGCATTTGATAGTCAGATTTTTAACGACCTCTTTCAATTTCTCCACAAGCGGAAGTGCTTTTTTATCCCGATAATTCTTTGCGCTCATCAATGCCCCCGGCTCTGCCAACTGCCATTTTACATCTTCATCATAGGCGTGAATGTTGCGCTCCATAACCTCTTTTGACTGCACCATTTTGTTGATTTCCTGCTGTAACTTTTTCTGCTGTTTTTCCAACTTTTCATTTTCAGATAGCAACTTTTCCTTATCTTCTGTCAGTGTTTCCGTCTGCTCTTTGAGAAGATGATTTGTAGCGGAAAGTTTTGATACTTCCTGCCGGATTGCTTCGCTCTCTTTCCGTATCTGCTCCGTTTCCTGCCCTGCCGTTATCTGCTGATGAAGAATATCGGATAATTCCTCTTTACTGCCGGAAATTGTCTGCTCCAGTTCAGCAACTTCTTTTGCACGTTCCTTTTTCTCAAAGTCCAAAACGGATAAATGTTTCTCATGTGTTCCCTTTTTCTCCCACTCAATACCATGTTGCAACATAATCTCCGCAAGCCGTTCCTTTTCTGCCGCTACCCACTGGTTACGCTCTGTTTCACTCCTTGTACCGCCTTTAAAACCAAGTTCTGCCAGTGCCTTTTTTAATGATACCCTTGTATCAAGTCCCCGCTTGCTTCCGGTCGTATAGGGTATAAAATCTATATGCAGATGTGGCGTTGCTTCGTCCATGTGGAGATAAGCAGAGAAAACTCTCAATGTAGGATTGCGCTGTTGGAAGTCCTGCATATATTTATCAAGTATTTTTGCCGCAAGCTGTCCGTCCTCTGTCTTTGCCCCCATATCTTCCTTATTACCTATCTGCAAAATAATCTCATGGAACGGCTTTTCCTGTTTGCCGGAACAGATTTTCTCATAGTAATCATCAATTCGGCGGTCACTTCTGGTTTGCTTTTCATTGTATCGGGCAAGTGCTTCATCAAATAATTCATGGTATACATCTTTGATATTCTCATTGCAGTATTCCACATTCAGACAACTCCGTTCCGGGTCAGTGTTCTTTGCATGGAATTTTCTGCTGTTGTGGTTGACAGAGCCTTTCCCTGTCATAACGCTGATTGTCCGCTTCAATAAATTTCCCTTTCTCCCTATCGGGTAATGAGCGCCGGATACGGCGCACAGCCTTTGTTACTTTCTGCGAAAGTAACGCAAAAGCACTTTTGTCAGCTACGCCAACAAAAATGCAACCCGCAAGCGGGTTTTGCGCCCTGCCGGGGGCTAGCTGTCCGTTGGACAGCATACCGTCCTTACGGACGGGGCGGCTTTTCGCCGCCTTGTTACCGCCGCTTTCTGGCTCTCTCCCAACAGCGCAACATTGCAATGTCTATAATTTTTGCAACCTTGCAATCTTCAAAAACGCAATTCCAAGACTGCAAAATTCTAATACCCTGCATTGTTGCGCTGTTGCCTTGTCTGTCTGTTACAGACTGATTTTATCCAGTTCCCAATACCATGTATTGTTTATCCGCTTTGCCCGGACACCTAACTCTTTCTTCGCATTTTCCAGTGTCCGCTTTGATATGCCCTGTTCGTCCGCTAGATTGAAAATCTCATTGCTCTGCATGGCATTGTTTGTTTCTGCCAGTTCCCTAAGCAGACGCTTCGCCTGTTCCATTTTATTTGCTTTTGGAGCAATGCCGCCTAACACTTCATCAGCGGTAATCTCATAATCTCCTAGCCACTCAAAACCGTCCTCCGACAGTGCAAACGCTTTTGGGTGTCCGAACGCAGCAAGGTTGTTTTTAATCTGCACCACAGCCCTTATATTTTCTTCTCCCTCAACCCTGCCGACTAAGAGAACGCTTCTTGCGACTGCGAAGAAATCTATCGAACCCATTCCTCGATACGCCGCCTTATTTCCTGCCGCCTTGTTCATGTGACCGACAAGGACAATCGCACACTGGTATTTCTCTGCCAATGCCGCCAACTTCTTTGTCATGTCCCTTGCTTCATTCGCACGGTTCATATCCATACCGCCGCCCAAATAGGCTTGTATTGGGTCTAAAATCAGCAGCTTTGCACCTGTCTTTATAACAGCTTCTTCCAGCCGTATATCTATCATAGAAAGGGATTTTATCCTTTCGTCAATGACAGAGATTTTCTCACAGTCTGCCCCTGCCTGTTCTAAACGGGGCTTTACCGTATCGGCAAGACCGTCCTCCGCACTCTGATAGATTACATTCAAAGGCTCTGTAAAATTCATTCCACTGTCTAAATTTTCTCCCTTAGACAGTTTCGCCGCTATATTCAGAATAAATGTTGTCTTTCCGTCGCCCGGGTCGCCTTGAATAATTGTCAGCTTGCCATAGGGGATAAATGGAAACCACAGCCAAGAAACTTCCTGCGACTGTATCTCCGACAATTTAATCAACTGTAATTCGATTTTTGTTTCTTCCATAATGCCCTCCATTTCTGAAAAATCGTTGCCACTGGAAGAAACCTCTGCTATACTGATATTGTGATTGTTGATAACAGAGGTTTTCCAGTTATCACAGCCCTAACAGTTGCCGCTGTCGGGGCTTTTTTCTTCTCCGTTGGTGCTTCCCTGCCACAGATATTTTGCTCCGTCCAACACCCACAGGATAGCTTTCAGCATATCAAGACAGTCATTCCGCATATCTTCCAATCCCTCCGGCGTTAAATCAATCTCTGTCTTTTCAAACTGTTCTGTCACTTCCCGGATATTTGTCTGCATTATCTTTAGTTCCTCTACCAACTGATAAATCAGTTCTTTTTTACCAACCACGCACACCCGGTTATAAATGCAGGAACGGACAAAATAATCTTTCTTAGAAAGTCCGCTTGCTAAAATCTTTGCTTCGATTTCTTCCCTCTCTCTGGGGGAAATGCGAAAGCTGATTGTTGGGTATTTATGCACTCCACTCATTCTTCTTCCTCCCTGCTGTTCTCAATCTCCAATTTATCTGCAAGTTCCCCCTGCTTATTGGGATATAAATGTGAATAGGTATTTAATGTTGTTTCGATTTTCTCATGCCCTAACCGTTCCGCAATCGCTAATGGCGTAAAACCCATTTCCACGAGTAACGAAGCGTGGGAATGACGAATATCATGCAAACGTATTCTTTTCACTCCCGAAGCCTTGATACCTCTGATAATCTCATGCTCCATATAGGATTTTGTAAAACGGAACATTCTTTCGTCTGCCATAATTCCGTATAAGTGCGAAGTATACTCCTTTAATTCCTCTGTCAGAAATGGCGGTATCGTTATGATGCGCTTGCTCTTTGGCGTTTTGGGCGGTGTAATAATATCCCTGCCCTCTATCCGTTGATAGGACTTGTTTACGGAAATAGTACGTTTCTCTAAATCAATATCATTATAGGTTATAGCAAGTAATTCCCCAATCCTCATGCCCGTCCAGTAAAGGAGAAGAAACGCCATTTTTGTTTCCGGCTTGTTCTCCACAGTCACAAGAAACTGCTTAAATTCCTGCTTCGTCCAAAACTCCTTTTCCCCGGCGTGGCTCTTTCCGATACTCCCGGCTTTTCGGCAAGGATTGTCTTTCAAGTCATAATACCGAACCGCATAATTGAAGATTGCCGACAACTGATTATTGACCGTTTTCAGATACGTTTCCGAATATCCTTTTTTCATCAGTGCATTTTGCCACGCCCGAATGTCGGAAGCCTTAATCTCATTCATGTTCTTTTTCTTGAAATACGGAATGATTTTCAGGTCAATAATGAATTTCTTTGTAAGCATGGTATTTTCACGCAGACGGTGTTCCATATCCTCATAATAGATTTGTACGAAGTTTTCAAAATTGATGTCTAAATTCCTCTGCTGCTGTTGCAGGAAGTCACGCTCCCACTGTTCCGCTTCCGCTTTTGTCTTAAATCCCCGCTTGTTCTTCTTGTGGCTTACGCCCTGCCAGTCCTTATAATAGAACTGGCAACGCCACATCTTTCCGTCCCTTGTCGCTGACATAAAATCTCTCCTTTCCTACATGGCTACGGTCAGACCGTAGAATTTTTCTTCAAAGTATTTTGTCGGGACTTTGCCGCAGATTGTCCGATAGCCCTTTGCTTTCAGTTCCTCATTCAGCCCCCGGATAATCTTGTAGGCATAACCCGTTGATACGCCAAGCATTTCAGCCGCTTCCTCTGCCGTTACATACATTTTCTTTCCATTCTCCATATAGTCCTGTCCTTTCTTTTTTTATTTTAGGTACACATATGTGACCTTTGTGTTTCTATTATACGGTACACTTTTGTGAACGTCAAGTATTTATTTTAATTTTTTATACACAAATGTGTCCTAATGTGATAGAATTGAACTAAGCACTAACGAAAATCACAAAAAATGGAGGTATTGGCATGACTACCGGGGAAAAGATTAAACACTTTCGGAATTTGCGCGGCATATCACAGGAAACGCTCGGTCAGCTTTCCGGCATCAATTCCGCCACAATAAAAAAATATGAGTATGGCATTCGCAATCCAAAGCCCGACCAACTGATGAAAATTGCAAATGCTTTGGGTATCAGTATCAATGTTTTCATGGATTTTGATATAGAAACGGTGTCAGATGTATTGTCTTTGATTTTGAAAATGGACGAACAATTAGATATGAACTTTGAAGCAGAGAGATATGAGGACGGAAGCTTCAATCCCGCTACAATCAAAATATCCTTTCAGAACTCCCTGCTCAATCATAAGTTGGGCGTATACATGAAAGCAAGGGAATTGCAGGAGAACCTTTTGAATGATACGGAACGCTTCTCGTCAGAAGAAGAACACCAACGGGCGATTGAAGCACTCTCAAAGGATTTAGACGCTGTTAAGCAGAGTATTCTTGATGACAGTAAGATTGTCAAAAAGGGTGTTAGGGGTATATCTGTAAAAATTTATCCCGAAAATGAATGAAAAATTTTTGAGCAAAAAGTATTGACTTCCACGTAACGTGATACTGTATTCTTTTCTCATAGGAGCAGAATAGATATAAGCCGGCAATCTCTGTCTTGCTTCTTCACAAATTTAAGGAGCTGATAAGAATGCGAACCATAAGCCAAGTTGCAGAATTAACAGGCATAAGCACACGAACACTACAATACTATGACGAGATTGGATTGTTAAAGCCAAGCGAATTGACCGAATCCGGCTATCGCCTATATGATGATGAAGCCTTGCAAAAGCTACAACAAATCCTGTTTTTTAAGGAATTGGGATTTAAGCTGAAAGAGATTAAAGAAATTCTGCAAAAACCCGACTTTGACAAGATCAATGCTTTCAAAAGACAAAAAGAATTGCTTTTGCTGAAGCGCAATCGGACAGACAAACTTATACAGCTTCTTAGCCGCTTAGAGAAAGGAGAGCAATGTATGAGTTTTAAAGAATTTGACCTGTCTGATTACATTACCGCATTAGAGGATTTTAAAAATAACAGCACTGATGATGTTATCAAGCACTGGGGAAGTATTGAAAATTTTGATATGTTTATTCAAAAAATTAAAGATGATGAAGCAGAGGTAGCTAAACTTGCCATTCACCAATTCGGCAGTATTGAAAAATACACCGAAGCCATGAAACATAATTTAGAGCATTTCTCTGAACTCATGGAAACACAACTAACGGAAGAAGTGAAAGAAATTGGAAAACAATCTGATATTCTGTATGGCAGACTAACCACTAATTTGTCAGAAGATGTTTCCTCCCCTAAAATACAATCCATTGTACACGAACTATTGCGGCTTATACAGGAAAATAGCACCAGCGTATCCCTCGATAAGCCCTATATCAATGTTCTTATCGACACATATTCAAGCAATTATATCAAAAACATGACTGATAACAAATATAAAGAGGGGGCTTCTGATTATATCGTAAAAGCGTTCCATTACTACTCGGAGAATAACGCTTCCGAAAACAATTAGAGGCAACAGGCTCTCTCTAAAAAATATATCCCGACAACTAATCATTCTCGCTATGCCGAAAAATAACTTGCCACACTTTAGAGAGCCTTAGTGACATTTGAATTTTCTTGTGGTATAGTGGACTTCCACTTTTAAGAAAAGGAGTTGATGATATATGCCACAGATGAATAAAGGCGGTAAATTTATTTTCGGAAAATCGCTGATACGAGATGACTTGACAATCCATCTCCCAACACAGGCTCTTACAGAGTACAACGCCACAGCAGAGAGAAAAGTCTATCTTTTTACTGGAAGCAAGGTCACTGGCGGCTTTTGTGTGACAAGAAAAGGATTGTTAGAACCATCAAAGTTAGGACACATTCTTACTGATAATCCGGCTTTACTGAATTATCAGACCGCAGAGGGCGAATTTGTCAAATACAAAGGGCGGTCATACTGTTGGGTAAATATTTCAGAGAATGGTGTAATTCAGCTTAATCAGCAGATATTAGATTTTCTTAATCTGAAGATTGGAATGGAACTATTGTCTATCCGAAGCAGTGATATAGCTTTTACAATGGGTGCAACCGGTCCCCTGTTGGAAAGAGCCGACAACTATGAGGGCGAAATTCCTCTGTATTAAAAAAGCAGGTATCATGATACCCGCCCAAAATCCAGTATTCCTCAAATAATTAGAGCCATTTTAGAGCCAAACGGCATAAAACACTCCCGGAAATGCCCATTTTATCAGCATTTCCGGGATTTTATCCGTTACTCGAACTCGACTTTTCCTAACTGATTTTGTTTAGGAATTATTCTCTGTCGAGTATGTAAATCTCTTGATTATTTGATATACCCATATTATCCTGCCTATATGAGCTAATGTTATCATTTTGTTATCGCTGTTGATAACATATGCTCTGTAACTGCGGATAATAGCTATATGCTATGGTTTAAATTATAAGCGATTTTGTTAAGAAATGCAATAGCCCAAAAACACTACTTTATCATAATTTGCAAATCATTATGTATTCTTCTTTGTTCTCGTCAACCACTTCAAATCCTGCTTTTCTATACATATTGACTGCATAATTCGCCTTCTGCACAGATAGAGATGTCTGCTTATATCCTTTCACTCTTAGAAGTTGCAACATAGCTCCCATAAGTGCTGTACCAATACCCAAATTTCTGTATTCCTCATACAGTGATATGGCAAATGAGGGCGTTTTATCATCAATACGCCCGTAATTGTTCATAATACGCACCCATACTGCACCCACAATCTTCTCTTTTATTTCCACAACCAAGCACAAATCGTCTGCTTTTCCGAAATCTTTAATATATACTTGTAACTCCGGCTGTTTGATAATAGATTTTGGCGGCTTATCCATGCCCTCTGGAATAAAAATTGCTTCATACAAAAAATCAGATAATATTGGATATTCATATTTTCTAATTTCCCGAATTTTATAATCCATATCTTTTTAAAACCTCATTATTCCTAAATCACATCCCTATTTTTTATAATCAATAATTTATTATCTCCCTTTTGGAACTCATATTCTGTCTTAACAATTTCCACATTATAATCCCTTTGGAAGTAATCTATTACGTTTTTAATTAAGTCTGTCTTATTTGCATCCAAATCTACAATTGGGAAAATTCTAATTTCTTTACATACTCTAAGCATTTCTGTCATGGATGCTATATGAAAATCATATCCTAATGATGTATACATTAGCAGGAAATGAGAACTCAACCCAATATCAAAGTAATCTGCTCCATAGGGTAATTTATCAGGCAGTTCATGGAATACATAACGCCCCTCTGCTTTTCCCTTTTCATAATCAGACAAAAATTTTCTCATAGCAGACATACGGGTACTTTCAAGTTCTTCTAAGCTTTTAATGTTCTTCCACACATAGTTATCCATATTTTCCCTCATTTGCTGCATTACTGTAGTTCGGACTTCCTCAATACGTTTTTCTATATCCTCTTTTGAAAACTGATATATCAAATCAAATGAAATCACACTTCCATTTCTTTCAGTCATCTCATAATTAAAACAAGCTGGACCATCGCCAAACCCTGCAATTTTTTTTGACATATCATTATCCTCTAAACGGAACATCAATTTGTATTCTTCCATATTTCTGCCCCAAGGTACAACGCTATCTAACTTAAATGCCATTTTCTTTTCCTCCATAATTCCCGATTTTCCAGTATAAAAAAACGGATTTTTATTGTTTATCATTTTTCTTCATTCTTACTTTACCTGTTACTTTCTCTACCACTAGCTTGAAAACTTTTGTATGAGGCATTACTGATTTGTTAAACGAAAAATCTTCTTGATGATAATGCTTCATCAAAATACATAAAGCATCATATTTTTCATCATCAGAAAGCATTTTAATGTATCCCTGTCCTATAACGCTTTTATACTCCATTGTACAACTCCCACGTTCAATTTCTGTTACCAATTTATGCTCACAATCCATTTCAAAACTAGCTCTATTATCCTTTTCGATTAAATCAAACTTTGTTCCCTCCATAGCTCCATGAAAATACAACTCAATTTTATCTTCTTTTATACATATCCCAAAATTGAGTGGTAATATATACGGATAGCCATTATTGTTTAAAGCAATTCGGCACACATCACATTTTTCCATGATGGCTACAATATCTTCAAATTCCTTAACTTCTCTATCTGAACGACGCATATTTTACCTCCCATTTGAAAATCACAATCCCGATTTCTCAGTCTAATTTCTTTTTTAAGTATACACGAATTTATAAGATTTTTCAATTCCCCGAACTGCTTTTGCTTAATTCAACGGCACTCCCACATATTGCAGGAGTGCCACTTATCACTACGAATAGATAAACTCGCTCTCCACAACCTCCCTCACACAAGCCTGAATATTATTCATTTTTTGAACCCATAAAAGCTGATTTTCTGCCTTTAGCTGTTCCGTCACCCCCTGCCTTTCGGCATATTCTTTTACCAGCCGAGAAAACAAATCCTCTGCCTGTTCATCTACGCTTGCAAGGTATTCGTTCAGCCTGCCGCTTGTCAGCAGATTGATATAAACAAGCCGCTTATGCTCTTTTAGATACTGCAAATGTCGCTGTCCCCAAATACCAATCGGCTTTTCTTCTTCGGGAGGTAATGCAAGCTCTGGGAGATAGTATTCGCCTTGCCTTACATACCAAAGACCGTTATTTTCGTCATAAATCCTGTTTTCCATAATGTTTCCTACCTTTCCTCTTTGTTGTTTTTAAAGCATTTCTCACGCTGTTTTGATTTTTGTGATGCTTTTACCTGCTCTAAAAGGCTGTCCATCTGCTTACTCCCAAATGCCTTACGGAGCAGCTTATAATCTTTGTTTTGCACACGGAGGTTTTCATTTTCCCCTGCCAGTTTCTCATTGGTTTTCCTTAACCCCTCATTCTCACGATGAAGATTACTGTTTGTAACATTCAGTCGATAGTAGCTGTCCCACGCTTCAAAGCACCTTATAAAAGCTGTTTTAACAAGCGATTTCAGCTTTTGCACCAAAGGCTCTGCCACTTTATTTCTATATGACTTCGCCGACATGAACCCCTGCGGCTCTGGCAACTGGTATTCTGGGGAAGTGTCAAGCACCTGTTCCAGAGTTTTTAGGTTTTCCATTCCTTTGTCGTAATTCTCCACCCTGTCCGACAATACTTGAAATTCCTCTTTTTTCTCTGAAATCTGTCCCTCAAGCTGGATGACCTCTTTTTCCCGCTCCTGCTTTTTGTAATCAAGAACGGATAAATGTTTCTCATGCGTGCCTTTATGCTCCCATTCAATGTCATGCCGCCCCATCACAGCGGCAAGGTTCTCTTTTTCGGACTGTACCCACTGGCTCCACTCCGTATCGCCACGGGAGCCGCCTTTAAATCCCTGCGCCGCCAACGCCTGCTTCAAAGACACTCTCGTATCTAATCCTCTTTTGCTGCCAGTCGTGAATGGAACAAAATCAATATGCAGATGTGGCGTTGCCTCATCCATATGGATATGAGCGGAAAATACAAAGAGGTTAGGATTTCGCTCTTGAAATCCATGATAATATTCGTCTAAAATTTTTCTTGCAAGCTGTCCATTTTCACTTCCCGCACCCATATTTTCCTTATCCCCAATCTGCAAAATCAGCTCATGGAACGGCTTTTCCTGTTTTGAGTTCCGTATCTTCTCGTAATAATCGGCAATGCGGCGGTCTGCCCTCGTCTGCCTTTCATTGTACCTTTGTAAGGCTTCATCAAATAGTTTATGATACACTTTCTTGATGCTCTCGTTGCAATAATCTACATTAAGATGTGAACGCTCACCATCCACATTTTCAGCCTTGAATTTGCGGCTGTTATGGTTGACCGAGCCTTTCCCCACCATTGCGCTAATTGTCCGTCTTATAAAATCACATCCTTTCTTTTCGGCTGGTAGGCTTTGTTACTTTCCCGAAAGTAACGCAAAAGCACTTTTGTCAGCTACGCCAACAAAAATGCAACCTGCAAGCAGGTTTTGCGCTCTCCGAGGGGTAAGGGCTGTCCTTTGAAAAGGACACCCTTACAACCCCGTCTAAACTTTAATTGGTGTCAATGTGTGACGATGGTGACAATGTTTGAGATACCGCCTCCGCTCTCAAAACATTGACACCTTTGACACCGTTTGTCACACCGCTTCATCGGTTTCTTTCCAAAGCGAAACTTTTCTGCCATTGTGGGTACGGCTGTTCTGATAGCGGATACCGTAATCACGGAACAGCTTGCTTGCGTTGATGCTAAGCCTAAGGGAAAGCACATTCGGCTTAATATCTACACCAAGCCTTTCACAAAGCTCCGAAGCTGTCCCCTCCCATCTGTCACTCTCCGAAAAAAGAGTAGCTGCAATTTTTTCAAGTAAAGGCTCAGGCGGCTCTTTCCACGGCTCTGTTTCCAATTTTTCAAAATTCCACACCAGACGCTCGGCATCTCTCACAAGATGGACTTTCATATCCTGCTGGTCTCTGCCCGCCACGTCAAGCGTGGCATTATTGGAAATTCTCTTTTCCTTGCTGAGAACAAACGCCCCATCAGCCGCACCCATCAATCCGTTTGTTCCCGAAATCATATCAAAAATATCTTCCGCTTTCTGCTTTCGGGTGTGATGGACGATGAGCATCGTAACTTTGTAACTGTCTGCCAATGCTTTGAGCCTTGCCACAATGTCATAGTCGCTTGCGTAACTGTAATCTGCCCCACCAGCTTCACGGACACGCTTTAAGGTGTCTATGATTATTAAGCCTGTTTCGGGGTGTTCCTGCATAAATCCTCTAATTTGTTCTTCCAAACCGCCATTAACCGTTTTACACTCTGTTGCAAAATATAGATTGCCTGTTTCTTCTGCACCGAACATCTGAAACAGCCGTTTCTGCAAACGTGGGTAATCATCTTCAAGCGCAAAATATAAAACGGTCGCCTTCCGCACCTTGTATTCCCACAACGGCATTCCAATGCTGATATGGTAGGCGAGCTGCGCCATCATAAAACTTTTTCCCACCTTTGGAGAACCTACGAAAAGGTAAGTTCCCCTTTGGAGCAGACCATCAATCAGCGGCGGCTGTATATCAAATACGGTGTCATACAAAACTGCCATTGATACAGTTTTAAGATACAAAGGGTCTAACTGCCGCAGCATTTCCCTCTGCATTTCCTCAATACTATTGATATTTTCATCACAGTCGGCTATACTATGGTCAGTACATTTATGGAGCGGTTGCCCCGTATCTGCGCCAACAGATACATTCGGGACAGCCGTTTCTTTTTTATTCGCCATCTTCATCTTCTCCTTTCAGACCACCGAGGATAACGCTAATTAATTCAATTGTATCAAGCAATTCTTCATTTACACCGTCGCTCGCTTCAATCCTCTGCAATTCTGCAAGGACGGCGGCAAGCTCATTGCGGAGTGCCTTATATACCCTCGGGTTGCCCTGCACAACTACGTCTTGGCATAAAAGCCGCCTTGTGATATAGTCCTGCTTGGTAAGCCCCGAAAGCCGCACAGCTTTGTCAATCCGCTCGCTTTCTTCGGGAGATACTCGAAAGGCGACGGTCTTATTCCTCCAACGGTTGCAGTTGTCTAAATTCTTTGCCGACATATCAAAAATCCCCCTTCCCTAAATCGTCAAGCCTGTCTGCCATTTCTGCCTGCTTTGACGGAAACAGGTGTGCATAGCGGTAAGTGATTTCAATGCTCTCATGCCCCACACGGTCGGCAATCGCCACCGCCGAGAAACCCATGTCAATCAATAAACTGATGTGGCTATGCCGCAAATCGTGAATCCGTATGCGTTTCACTCCTGCGGCTCTTGCGCCCCTGTCCATCTCGTGATGGAGATAGCTCTTTGTTATTGTAAAGATACGGTCTTTCTTTTTTAAGCCATACAACATACCGATATACTCCTGCATTTCCTCACAGAGAAACTTTGGCATCTTGATTGTGCGGTTGCTCTTTTTTGTTTTCGGAGAGGTAATCACGTCCTCCCCATGCAGGCGTTGGTAAGATTTGTTAATCGTAACTGTTTCCTTATCAAAGCTAAAATCTGCGGCGGTCAGAGCTAATAATTCTCCCTCTCGGATTCCGCACCAGTAGAGCATCTGGAACGCATAATAGGAAACTGGCTTGTCCATCATTTCATCCGCAAACTTCTTATATTCCTCTTTTGTCCAGAACAGCATTTCCTTGTGTTCCTCGCTCCCCATGTTCCCCGCTTTTGCCGCAGGGTTGGAGCGGAGGTCGTAATAGCGCACCGCATGGTTAAATATTGCGGAAAGCTGATTATGAACTGTTTTCAAATACGTCTGCGAATAGGGATTGCGCTTTTCATCACGGTAGGCAAGCAGCTCATTCTGCCATGCAATGATTTCCTTTGTGCCAATTTCGCTAATCTTCATCTTCCCGAAGTACGGAAGAATCTTCGTCCGAATGATATGCTCTTTTGTCAACCAAGTGTTCTCCTTTAAACGATTTTTTACATCATTTTTATAAAGCTCCGTAAAATCTTCAAACTCCATGTCAAGGTCAGCAGAATTTTGTAACTGGAACTTCCGTTCCCACTCCTGCGCCTCCCGCTTTGTGGCAAACCCACGCTTGCACTTCTGTTTCCGCTCCCCTTTCCAGTTCACATACCGAGCCATCACATACCATGTGCCGTTGCCCTCATTCTTAAATACTGGCATTTACTCCATCTCCTTTCCCTGTTTTTCTCCTGCCCCGTAAAACCTTTCTTGGAAATACTGGCGGTTGACACGCCCCGCAATCGTGATAAAGCCCTGCTCCTTCAGCTCGTCATTCAGTTTCTTGATGAGCTTGTAAGCATAAGGCTTTGATACGGAAAGCTCCTGCGCCACCTCGTCCACACGGATAAATTTGTTGTCCATACAACTTCTCCTTTCTCTTTCTAAGCGTTTTTGCTTAATTCATGATACTAAACATTTTTGCTACTGTCAATAGGTTTGCAAGAAAATATTAAACTTTTTTGTTTTGCTTACGCTTGACTTTCTCTAAACATATATGCTATACTCCTTATAAACATACGAACAAGGAGTGAACCATTATGGCGATTGGCGAAAGAATACATTTTTTCCGCATCATGCGGGGCATGACACAGAAATACCTCGGTATGCTTGTCGGTTTTCCCGAAAAATCAGCGGATGTCCGTCTGGCACAGTACGAAACTGGCTCACGCAAGCCAAAAGCAGACTTGACGGCTGCGCTGGCACAGGCTCTTGACGTTGCGCCGCAAGCTCTGGACATACCCGACATTGACAGCTACATTGGACTTATGCACACCTTATTTACCCTTGAGGACATTTATTGTCTTACCGTCAGCGAATTAGACGGTGAAATCTGCTTAAAAGTCAACAAAAACCAAAATAAGGATGCCGCCGAACTTCTGAAAATGCTCTCCGCTTGGAAAGAGCAGGCGGACAAACTCTCTGCCGAGGAAATCAACAGGGAAGATTACGACCAGTGGCGGTACAATTACCCGAAGTTTGACACTACGCAGCATTGGGCGAAATCTCCCTCTGATGAATTGAGCAATACATTAGTCGAAGCGTTCAAGGACAAACTGAAAACTGATTGACAAGCACGGCAAAAAACGCCCTTAGCCATGAGTTCCTACCCACAGCTAAGGGCGTTTCTAATATGGATTTATTTCAGCCGTCCAAACCACCTCTCAATCATTCCTCCACCAACAAACCACTTGACAGCAAGAATAATCGCACTTAAACGACTGTTATCAATTTGTTATCAAAAGACCTTTCCAAAGCCCGCAAACCCGCATAAACACTGGGTTTACTAAGCATTTTTGTTTATTCGAACTCGTCTTTTGCATTCGTGCAAACACTTATAAAGTGTATTATTAATTCGCTTTATATGCGTTTTATGATTGATTATCCGCACAGTCCACTTCGTCCGTAATGTTTTTGTAGCCAAAATGTAGCCACTATTTTTTATTCACCTCAATACACCTCATTCACAATTCCCGAGCTTTTTCATATTCAAAATGAGTTTTACCCGATGGCTTGCAAGTTCTTCCTTAACTGAAATTAACGTTTAGGTAACGGGGAACGCTTGATTTTACTAGATTCTTGGAATATGGTGTTGCAAACACGTTACAAACACAGGGCTTCTCATTACTCCTCACCACACCTCAAGCCTGTTATTTTAATTAATAGTTAGCAAATATAAAATCTCCTCTTTCATTGCAAAAAGGAGATTTTATGCATAATTTTTTACTATAGTCGACATTTTAGCCAAATTTCTTGCCTGACTTTTCGATAACTGAATTTCTGTTTTAGATTTTTGAATTACTGCATGATTTTCATTTTCACCAGCTATTGGATCTGGAATAACACACACTTCAACAGAATCACATTGCTCATCAGTTAAAGATATAATCGCCTTTAATTCCTCACCTTTTTCTTTTATCTCTTCTTCATTCATTCCGCCATTATATAATGCATGTAATCGTTCCTCATCAACAATAATATCATTAAGATTTCTTCCAGCATCTCTATCTACAGATACGCCCTTACTATCTTTAAACAATGCAGATGATGGTCGTCCCTCTTTCATAAAAACTGGCTTACTTTTTACTCTTCGATATACTTCTTTCCAGTCTCTACTAGCCATAAAAATCCACCACCATTTGCTTCATTTTATAAAACAAATTCTTCTTCACCATTTATTAAAGATTCGCTATATACCTCAATTCTATCTTCATATATTTCAAACTCAATATACTCTCCATTCTCTTTTTCATATTCAAATTGAATAGAACCACATGCGGTCGGACATACAAATGGTTCTGCAACTAACTGACTAACTATTTGCCTACATCTCTCAATCAATTTAACCGAAAATGCTTGCGCTCCATTGTCATTCCAATTATATTCTAATTTTGAAATATCATCCAATGTAGCATTGGCAACTATATAATGCTTGGTTAGAGAATTAATATTATTATATGCCATTGAATATACTTTTTCCAATTCATCGTATTTCTTCTTATTATACCCAACAACATTTTCGTTTATTCCTTGTTTACCCAAAAATGAATTCTCTATTTTACCAAAAAGTCCATTCATTACATATGTAATGGTCTCCTTTAAATCGTCACCATTAAAGCTCCAAAATATCGGTTGATTAATTACAGTATTATTTGATCTATAATACATTTATCATCTTCCCTTTCAACAATTCCGCACACTTGTCCATTGCCTCTTTACCTGTAGTTCCTTGATCTGCTAATTTACACTCTGGTAAACTATTTATATCAAATACAATTTTGTTAATATCTTTTGATTCATTGATTGTAAAATAAGTCCATACATTATATGATTCAATACTTTCCAACCATGAAATATTAGCCTCTCCTGCATCATTAAATTTATTAATTTGTATATACTCTTTTAGCAATTCATGTAAGCTATCAGCTGACATCAATTCCGAAACAAGACCAACTCTATCAATAATAATCTCTTGTTCATCAATTGCCACCGTTATTTTCTTATTAAACTCGGTCAACAATTGCTCCCAATTAAATTTAGACGGTATATTAAATGTAAAATCCAACCTAACCTTATTAAATGTTAAACTTGTATTAACATCATTCCAAATACATCGCGGAACATCTTCTGGTGCTTCATCCGGAATAGGCAGCGATTGGGGTTCTGTTTTAAAAACATCTTTAAGTTGGGCATACAAACTACTAATAAGTCCAAATGTTCTAATTGGACTTTTTTCTCTGAAAAAATATGCCATTTGGATTTTATAAATATTTACATTTGGGCCTTTCATATTTTTCCCTTCTTTCTGTTATTATGTACTTAAATTATAACAAATCTAAACTTTTCTTCAATACCTTTTGCTAAGTTCACAAAATTTTAAAATTTTATAGTCCCCCCTTAACAGTGGACAACTCGAACAGCTCATTATGCAATCTAACAAATTTCCCATCCCGTTCTTTTGCATCTGCAATACATTTAAAAAATGTACGAAGCTCCAGATTTTCTTTTTTCTGTGCCTCAAAACAACTTATCATAAAGTCTACCACAATTCTCTACTGAAAGAAACAAAAGCCTTCTAGAAGCAAAAGTCCTGAGAGGTCGTGAAGCATCCTGTGGTGCTATGAACCGTATAAAATTGTCTATCTCACGACGTTTCCTTAGCATTTGCGTAACTGGGAACGCTTGATTTTACCGAATTCTTGGAATTTGGTGTTGCAAACACGTTACAAACGCAAGGTTTCTCATTACTCTCACCACACCTCGGAATTATAAAGGAAGGAGATGGCACAAAACATGTATCTCCTTCTTTGATCTTCTCTCACAATTTTATTTTCCTCTTACAATTCAATATGAAAACTCTCTACTCGTATTGATTCGTCACATAAATATAAGCATCTTCCAACATTACAGGAACTGACATACACTCCAATTCTGGCTGTATTTCAGAAATCACTCTTAACTGCAATCCACCCTCAACATACTGTTTTGATGTAATACGATACTTCTGTTCCACTTCTCTTGCTTTTCTCTCATCAGGTACTTTGCAAATCCAGATTTTCCCCTGTGCTTCTTCTGTCAAATTCTTCATAGAACCCGCATACAGAAATCGACCTTTATGCATAATTGCAAGCTGATTGCAGGTGGCAGCTAAGTCTTCTACCACGTGAGTTGAAAACAAAATAGTTCTGTTTTCAGAAAAATCCACCAACAAATTACGAATACGAATACGTTCTTCTGGATCTAAGCCAGTAGTTGGTTCATCTACAATCAAAAATTCTGGTTCATTCAAAAGTGCCTGCACCAATCCAACTCGTCTTTTCATCCCGCCTGATAACTGTTTCATTTTCTTCTTCCGATGTTCTATAAGACTGGTCTTTTTCAAATAATATTCTATTCGTTTTTTACATTCCGCTTTCGGGACACCTGCTAGATCACCCATATACTCCAAACACTCCTGAACAGTCAAATTGGGATAAAGTTCTATTTCCTGTGGTAGATAACCTATTTTCCTCTGAATTTTTTCATAATTTCCTTCACTATATAAAATCCCATCCAATGTGACTGTACCGCTAACTGGTTTCAATACAGTAGTTAATACTCTCATTAAAGTTGTCTTTCCTGCTCCATTTTCTCCCAACAGTCCAAATATTCCATTAGGTATATCTAAATCTGCATGATCGATTGCTGTTACACCATTCTTAAATCTTACCGTTAAATCCTCAATATGAATACTCATAAACTTATCCTCTCTTTCTAACTATCTTCGGCAATGCTATAAATAAAATGAATCCTATACAAATACACAAGGCTTTCCCATACAGCCATGTAATATCATCAGTATTTTCTATATCTCTAAAAGCATAGGAAAATAGATTCCATGCCCCAAAAAGTTTATCTCCTCCTGTGGAATTTGTTGCTACCCATATCAAAAGACAACTTCCAATCCCCATCCACATATTGCGAAAAAGCATAGACAATGTATTAGCCAATATTCCCCAAAAGAAAATGGTTACTACAATCGCCAAAAAATAGGCAATAAATTGAAGCATTTCACTTTCTGTTACTGGATGCGTAACTGGTTTCTGAAACACAAAAAATAGCCCGTATCCGAGAACAGCAAGCAGCAACAAGAAAACTTCCTGTATCATCATTCGCTGCATGATGGAATGAATTCTCTTTTTTATCCGATACAGTCTGTGGACTTCGGAACGTTTGCTTGTAATTTCCTGCACATAAGTATCTGCACAAAAAACAACAGTCAATATTGCAAAAGGTCCCTCAACGGAAAGTCCTATTTCATTTGTGAATACAACCCCACGTATCAAGCTTAAAATCACAACAAAAGATACTGCATAAGCAATCTTATAAAACGGCAGGACAATCTTCATTTCCTTCTTCATTTACATCCGCCTCCTCTTCCAAAGCTGTATCGAAAATAAAATAATTACTACAGATGCTAAAATAAGAAAACTCTGATTTAAGAGTACCATTGGCGGCGGTGTCGTATCAAAAAGCTGCCCGGGAAATCGAACCATGATTGCCAAAGGTCTGCCCCAATATCCATAAACACCTTCCGCATTTCTTCCCCCCATGTTGGAATACACCATATAAAGAATTAAAAGTGGCACACCCGGAAGTGGATTTTTAAATATAAGTGAAATCAATGTATATATACTCACAATCATCAGCATATTAGGCAGTATATAAAGTACCGTAGAAACCACAAAATCCCATAACTGCACTTCAAATCCACTATCCTTTGTATAGATGCGGCACAATATCCAAAACAGTATATTCAAAATAGCCAGCACAAGCAAACAAATTGTAAATCCTGCACTCACTTTTCCCAGTACATACTTCCCGGTAGTCACGGGCTTTGTGTGCAGCAGTTCATAAGTATGCTTTTTTGTATCTTGTAAAAATAAAACCGCCAACATAATAGTTGCAAAAAATACCATATACAGCCCTGCAAAATCAGCAAATTTTCTTGCGTAATAAAAAGAAAATGTCTTATCTTCCAATTTTTCATCTAGATATGCGTTGATTTCTTCTGCCGTTCCCTTATAATACGTACTGTCCTCGTACAAATATCTTGCCCCGTACCAGTCATATTCCTGTTCCAGGTACGCATAGGCTTCTTTCAAATTCATGTTTTCTAGCTTTTCAATTACTGTCTGTGCTTCTATATCCGATACTTCAAACACATCTGTCAATTTTAGTTTTACTTTTTCATGCCATAGTTCCCGATGCTTTTCTGTGTCAGCTGGAATATACCCCTCATACACTTCTCCTTCAACCGAAGTGTTGGACTGATCATTGATGATTTCCTCCCCCGTTGTAAGATAATGTGTGGTCAGATAGGGACTTGTTGCACTAAACACACCATAAATCACAAGCACAATCCCCACCCAAAATAACGGTCGCTTTAGATAATTTTTAATCTCTCTTTTAAAAATAGCAATCATAGTTTTGCCTCCTTTCCTTGTTATAAATATCATAAACTGCATATCACAACAAAAAGACAACAACATAAAAAAATCGGACTGCTCATGCAATCCGATGAAATACTGCTGTTATTATGGCTCCACCATGTTCTTGATTTTCTAATAATAACTTTCCATTATGTTTTTCACAATACATTCTGCTGATATACATACCCATTCCTGAATGTTTCAAACTGTCTTTCATATTTTGCTGATAAAAAAGTTCTGTTGCCTTTTGCTTGTCTATTCTAAATCCCACTCCATCATCCTTTACTCTGATTTGTAATTTAGAGCAAGTAAGGAGAGCTTCCATTTCCACTTTTGTCTTGGCATAACGAAAGGCATTTGACAAAAGGTTTTCTATAACCTCTAAAATCACTTCCTTATCTCCTGAAAATTTTTCTGCTGTTTCCAAACATTCTAATTCGCATCGCTTTCCAAATTTTTTCTCAAACACATTCAGCTCTGCCCGTATATCTATTTCTAACTGCTTACTTGTAATTTCTTCTGCCACCAACTCCCTTGCATCTAAACTGCTCATCTTCCGCATTGTTTCCACAAATATATCCAT
>ERZ779870.1104-NODE-1104-length-20708-cov-2.60282_pt1 | contig 20708 bp, 21 predicted proteins | sample MGYA00511247_ERZ779870 | MGnify/ENA primary metagenome ERZ779870 (study PRJEB29588, sample SAMEA2149068) | human gut metagenome | biome: human gut; feature: human-associated habitat; material: faeces | place: Denmark | collected 2008/2010 ...
TCCACAAAAGCATCCTTTGCTTTCTGGCAGATCCCGTATTTCTTGAGCACACGCCCCGCAAAATGGCTCATGGTATTATTCCGGCTTCCTTCCAGGATCGGACCTGCTCCCGGATCCAGCTCTGCCGGAATCTCTGCCACAGTCACTTCTTCATCAATGTTCGTCCATCCCTCATGCCAGATACATTCCCCTGCATCTGCACCAAAAATAAACCGTGCTGCATCCAGTGCATTCCCATCAAAAAACGGATATGCTTCCTTCACTGCTGTTTTCAGTGCCGCATAATACCCGGCATCCGAAGTCCCCTCAATGGGAAAATACACATGGAACTTAGGTCTTGCCTTCTTTCCGTCCTTCACTTTCATGTGGTTCCTGCTGAATGCAATGGCATAAGACAGATCCGGCATCAGGTCATCCAGCTTCTCTGTCGTGATCCATTCCTCCGGATCTTCCGTATGGTCATTGTCACAGTCCATGACCAGCACATCCGAACAGAGGAAGTTCCCGATGCTGCGGTAATCCTTCCGGTAACTGCCGCACACATGGTCATGCTTCACCGCCTCCTGCAGTTTTTCCGCACAGTCCACTTCCACCCTGTTTGGGTAAAAGCAGTTCTTCGCATCTGACACCACATCTGCTGTCTGCAAAACAAACCTCATTTCCTCACGCCTCCCTCAGATCTTCCGTAAAATAACGCACCGTCATTCTTTTCTTCTTTGCCTTCCCGATTTCCTGTTTCATCCCGTCCGTGATCTCAGATCCGAACACCCAGATCTCCGAACACTTTCCAAGCAGGACTTTTCTCATTAACAGGATCAGATCCTGTTCTTTCTCTTTCATGTACTGGGAAAGCAGAAGATCCGGAGCCAGCGGGATTGCTTCCTGCTCCACTGCAAATCTGCTGTATTTTCTGATTTTCTCCATCTCTCCTTCACCCCGAGAACAGATATAAACCAGCGGGCTGTATTTCTTTGCTTCCCGATCCATATTCGCAGCCGCCGCAAACGGCACCGGATCCCAATATCCTTCTGAATTTCTGTAACCTACACCCATCAGACATTTCTCCTTTCCTGTCAGTAAGGCAGACTTCTGCCTTCTACTGATCCAAGGAGTCCTGTCCCTTATTTTTTTGACCTGTTTTGAAAAAAATTTAAAAACTGCTCAAAAAATCCGTTTCCAAAACTCCATGAACCATTAGGGAAGCACATGACTGCTCCCAAAATTCACAGAAAGGAGAACTGACAATATGAGTAAAATGAGCGAATTATCCATGATGCTGGATGAGCTGATCGCCTGTGGAACCAAACTGGCAGAAACCGCCATGGCACTGAAAGAATTTTATTCTTCGGATGTACAGGAACAGCCGGCTCCCGACAACAAAAGACATCCGGAAAAAAATCATCAAAGAAGCAGGAATCTCCTGCACAGACACCGGATCCGGCACCGCAGCCAGAGCCTGCAAAGGAATATTCCAAGGAAGATGTCCGCAAAATCCTTGCCGCAAAAGCAAACGAAGCAGAGGGCATCTACAAAGCCCAGGTCAAGGCACTGGTCCAGAAATACGGAAACGGCGGCAGCCTTACCAATGTAAAACCAGAGGACTATGCAGCACTTGCAGCTGAAGCGGAGGTAATCGGAAATGCCTGACAAACACGCACTGCTTTCCGCATCTTCCAGCCACCGCTGGATCGCCTGCCCGCCAAGCGCACTGCTCTGTGCAAAGAAACCAAACAAAAGCAGTCCCTATGCACAGCAGGGTACTGATGCACACAGCTTATGCGAACATAAAGTCCTGACCGCACTGGGGCAGGCTTCCAAAGATCCCACAGACTCCCTCTCTTACTTCGATGAGGAAATGGAAGACTGTACGGATCAATACTGTACTTATGTCATGGAACAGCTATTGGAAGCAAAGAATCTCTGCGGGGATCCGCAGGTTCTCGTGGAACAGCGACTGGACTTTTCCAGATGGGTCCCCGAAGCTTTCGGTACCGGCGACTGCCTGATCGTGGCAGACCAGATCCTGCACATCATTGATTTCAAATATGGACTCGGCATCCTTGTAGAAGCAGAAAACAATCCGCAGATGATGTGCTACGCCCTCGGCGCACTGGACACCTATGACGGAATCTACGACATCAAAGCCGTCCGCATGACCATCTTCCAGCCCCGCCGCAATAACATCAGTACCTTCACCATGAAAAAAGAAGACCTGCTGGCCTGGGCAGAAAATACCCTGCGTCCAGCAGCCGACCTCGCTATCAAAGGCGAAGGGGATTTCTGTGCCGGCGCACACTGCCAATTCTGTGCAGTCAAGGCCACCTGCCGGAAACGTGCAGAATATAACCTGGAACTTTCACAGTACGATTTTGAAATGCCGGAGCATCTGGAACCCGCAGAGATCTCTGCCATCCTGCCCCGCATTGACGAACTGGTCTCCTGGGCAGGAGATGTAAAAGACTTTGCCCTGCAGTCCGCACTCAGCGGAACCGAATATCCCGGCTACAAAGTTGTGGAAGGCAGATCCAACCGGAAATACACGGATGAAGTCGCAGTAGCCAGTGCGGTAGAAACAAATGGATTTGATCCCTATGAGAAAAAACTGCTGGGAATCACAGCCATGACTTCCCTTCTGGGGAAAAAGAAATTTGAAAAGATCCTGGGCGGACTGATCGCAAAGCCGCCTGGAAAACCGGTACTTGTACCAGAAACAGACAGCCGTCCGGCAATGAATACTGCCAGCGACGATTTCAAAGAAGAATAAGGAGGACATACCATGCCAAAATTTGTAAACCCGACAAAAGTAATCACAGGAGTCAATACCAGATGGTCCTACGCCAACGTATGGGATCCGAAAAGCATCAACGGCACCCCGAAATACAGCGTCAGCCTGATCATCCCAAAATCCGACACTGCAACCGTAAACAAGATCAAAGCCGCCATCAAGGCAGCTTATGAGGAAGGGGAAGCCAAGCTGAAAGGAAACGGAAAAACAGTTCCACCGCTCTCCATCCTCAAAACGCCTCTCCGTGACGGAGATCTGGAAAGACCGGATGATGAAGCATATCAGAATGCTTACTTCATCAACGCCAATTCCGGCACTGCTCCTGGAATCGTGGATGCAGACAGACAGCCGATCCTTGACCGCTCGGAAGTCTATTCCGGCGTATATGGCAGGGCATCCATCAATATGTACGCATTCAATTCCAATGGAAACAAAGGCATTGCCTGCGGCTTGAATAACCTGCAGAAGATCCGTGACGGGGAACCTCTCGGCGGAAAATCCCGTGCGGAGGATGACTTTGCCACAGAGGAAGATGACGACTTCCTGAACTAATACAGACAGACATCATCACAGGGATGGACACTGCTCCATCCCTCTTTTAAAAGAAATGGAGATAATGCTATGTGCTTATTATGTAATTTAAAACCATTCACCCAGATCCAGCCACCGGAAGGCACAGACCTTTTCGTCTGCATAAACCCTGCTGATCTGCAGAAACGAACCTACGGAATCATGCAGTTCTTCAAAAAAGGATCCCTGTTCCCGGAATTAATCCATACAAAAACATCCAGCAGGGAAGAACGCCTGATGGATGCCCTCTTCCACCTAAACCGCGGCGGCACTCCTGTTCCAGAAACCGGATACTACTTTCTGGAAACCGGAAACCAAGACGGAACAGACACTGCAGTCTGGCTCCAGTCTGCCATCAATCCCCTGGATTCTGTCTATGCAGTCATTAATCCGGAAGAACGGGCGTAACAGACAACGGCAGCAGGGCTTTTCATTTATCACTGCTGCCACTTTTTATGTCAGAAAGGAAAATACATGGAAATAAAAGAAATGTCGATTGACCTTGAAACTTACAGTGACAAGGACATACAGAAATGCGGTGTCTACAAATATGCAGAATCCGATCAGTTTGAGATTCTGCTGTTCGGTGTGTCCATAAACAGCGGCCCCGTCACCATCTATGACCTTGCCTGCGGTGACACTATTCCAGAAAAAATCCTCGATGCCCTGACAGATGAATCTGTCACCAAATGGGCGTTCAATGCTTCCTTTGAACGGATCTGCCTTTCCATCTGGCTCCGCCGCCATCACCCGGATCACTTCAAAGGATACAGCACCCCGGAAGATCCAGCCGGAAACTATCTGGATCCCTCCTCCTGGAAATGCAGCATGGTCTGGTCCGCCTATCTCGGACTGCCTCTCTCCCTTGCTGGAGCTGGTGCTGTCCTCGGCCTGCAGGAACAGAAATTAAAAGAGGGAAAAGACCTGATCCGCTTCTTCTGTACACCCTGCAAGCCAACCAAAACAAACAGAGGAAGAACCCGCAACCTGCCCCAGCATGACAGCGAAAAATGGATCCGCTTCAAAGCATACAATAAACGGGACGTAGAAGTGGAAATGTCCATCCAAAAACGCCTTTCCCGCTTTCCTGTCCCGGACCAGGTCTGGAAAGAATATCATCTGGATCAGGAGATCAACGACCGCGGCATCCTTCTGGATATGAAAATGGTCAGAAATGCCCTTGCCTTTGATGAAAAGTCAAAAACAGATCTCCTGTCTGCCATGCAGTCCATCACAGCCCTGGAAAATCCCAACAGTGTCCAGTAGCTAAAAACATGGCTTTCCGAAAACGGACTAGAAGCAGAATCCCTGGGAAAGAAAGACGTTGCAAAGCTCATCCAGAACACAGATGGGGATATCCGGCAGGCATTGAAACTCCGCCTGCAGATAGCAAAATCTTCTGTAAAGAAATACCAGGCAATGGAAAATGCAGTCTGCAGGGACGGACGTGCCCACGGAATGTTTCAGTTCTACGGAGCCAGCCGCTCCGGACGCTGGGCGGGCAGACTGATCCAGCTGCAGAACCTCCCACAGAACCACATGGAAGATCTTGCAGAAGCCCGTGAACTGGTGCGGACCGGCAGCTATGACATGATGGATTTGCTCTATGATGACATCCCGGATGCCCTATCCCAGCTGATCCGTACTGCCTTCATTGCCCGCCCCGGCTATAAATTCATCGTCAGCGACTACTCCGCCATTGAAGCCAGGGTTCTCTCACACCTTGCAGGGGAAACATGGCGCACAAAGGTATTCGCAGATGGAAAAGATATTTACTGTGCGTCCGCAAGCCAGATGTTCCACGTACCGGTTGAAAAGCATGGTGTCAACGGACATCTCCGCCAGAAAGGAAAAATCGCAGAACTTGCCCTCGGCTACGGCGGATCTGTCGGTGCCCTGAAATCCATGGGTGCCCTTGATATGGGACTAACAGAAGAAGAACTGCAGCCCCTGGTCAATGCCTGGCGTGCATCCAATCCTAACATCGTCCAGTTCTGGTGGGATATCGATACCGCAGTAAAAAATGTGATCCGCACCCACACCCCAGCAGAAGTCCGGGGCATCCTGTTCTTCTACAAAAGCGGACTCCTCTTCATCGGACTCCCTTCTGGTCGTCTGCTGTCCTACGTCAAGCCCCGGATCGGAGAAAACCGTTTCGGCGGAGAATCCGTCACCTATGAAGGCACCGGCACAAACAAGAAATGGCAGCGTATAGAATCCTACGGTCCAAAATTCGTAGAAAACATCGTCCAGGCAGTCTCCAGAGATCTCCTGTGCTTCGCCATGCAGAACCTGTCCTCCCATTTTATCGTAGGTCATGTCCATGACGAACTCATCATAGAATGCCGCCAGGATACCTCTGTGGAAAGCATCTGTTCCATCATGAGCCGTACCCCAGACTGGATGCCAGACATCCTGATCCGCGGCGACGGATACGAAACACCATTCTACAAAAAAGATTAGAAAAACCGCCGGTGAACACAATCCCCGGCGGTAATCATTTAATGGAACCTGGATCTGAAACTGGCCTTTCCAGTCTTTTTTGCATACTTTGCTTTCAACCCAAGATACAACTTCTTCATATCACGGTATTCCTGCTTCAATGGAAATGATTCATCCTCCAGCATTTTTACAACTTCCCTGCATTCCTTTCTCCTATAAGCCTCTTCCACGCAGATCATATATTCCCGTCCGATTATTTCTACTTCCGTTTTATCCTCATATCCATCTGGAAGCTTTTTCCTCCGCATAATACAATAATCTCCTTCATCCGCTCCCGGCTCATTACAGTAAAAAAATTCCTCTTCCACAAAAAAGTCCATGACCGGAAGCTCATTCCCATCAATCGTTCGTTTAATCCCACTATATTTCTCTGCAATGAACTGATAAATGGAAGAATCCGAAACATTTCTGGGAAAACTTAGTGAATCTGCCTGGCCATAAGTAATAAACGGATAAAAGTATTCCAAGAAATCTTTGTACTCTGTTTTTTCATCCTTGCCACAAAATACCCTTTCCAGAAATGGAATAAAAATGCACAATTCTGTTTTTTCATTTTCCATATTGAACAACATAGGCAGAACCACACTATCATGATCTATTCTGTCTCTGCCCACAAGAATATCAAGAATCGCACCATATCTTCGTTCTAGCTGTCTCGAAAAGAAATATGCTACAAAATACTCCTGAAAAGATCTATGTACAAAATAATATTTTTCTCCATCTTTATAAATCAGACATATTTTTTCTGTTATATCCTTTATAAAATCTTCTGGCGTTGTCTTCAATTCATTTGCATCGATTACTTCCTTAAAATATTCATCCATTTCTTCCTGCGTAAAGTCATACTTTTCTTCCTCATAGGCCAGTGTACAAAACTCTCCAAAATAAAGTTGAAATTCCCTGCTATTCAGTCCTGTTGCAAATTCTCTGGTCAATGCTTTGGCAGCATCATGCTTCCTTGCCATTGCATCATATGCCTGCTCGTAAAACAAATACCTCTCTGTTGGAATATCATGATTTCCCTCATAAGATAAAAGAAGAATAGTTAGAAATAAAGGATTTCCAAGAAAATCCATCCGTTCTTCCCAGTCAAATCCAAAACGATTATTTTTCAGATCCTCAATAAAATCTTTCTGTATCTCTGGATCCACAACACTCTGATCCAGCTTTTCAACCATTTTCACTGCCTGATCCTGACTAAAAGGTTGAAGATCATATACTGTAAAACGACTCAGTCCTCTGAAATTCATCGTAGGTCTTGATGAAACAATATAGGTAGCATTCGGATAATTATCTACCAGTAATTCCATTTCTTTATAAAAGTTTTCGTAATATTCCCGTTTAATCTCATCCAAACCATCAAAAAGAATCACGCCCTTTCCACTCTGGAGCAGATCCACCAGATCCGACAGATGCAGATTTACATCATGCCTTTTCAGTTCTCCAAAAATAAAATCAAGCAGTTCTCCTGATTCCGGATTATAATCCCTAAGCAGAACAAAAACCGGAATCTGACCATCCTGCTGATTCTTTTTAATCGTATCCAGCATGAAATGTGTCATCATCATAGATTTTCCCATTCCACCAGTTCCAGACAAAACAGCAAAGCAGCGTTCTTCCCTAAATGAATCCACACAGACTTCGGAAATTACACCCTTTTTCTTCTCTTCTTTTCCTTTCTCTCTCCGCTTCACATCGTTACAGACAAAGAAACCATAAAAATCCCGCCTAATCTCATATAGAAACGTTTTTTTCTTGCTATGCTTTTCATAAGCCCTACTCAAATACACCCAGTATTTGCTCAGAGATTTCTTCCATCCCGGTCTTTGCGCCTGTTTTTCTAATAATGCAACTAATTCCCTCGCTTCAGCTTCTGTCTGTTCTATTGGCTCATAAATTTCTGACTGTAAAGGTGTCTCTACCACTTCTCCCCTGAGGCTTCTTTTATAAATATCTTTTAAATCGGGGCGTTCAATCCTAACAGGTTTTTCTTCTATTTCTATATCATAGGAAACCTGCATATTTTCATGGTCTTTAAATCCAATCCTGCCACGATTCAATTTTCGAGGTCTGCTCTCCCCTGCATAATCGGACAATTTGAAATATGTCTCCTGTCCATTCTCTCCATCATCCTGCCTACAGCAAATAAAATGCCACACACCCAGAAGCATATTATAAATATAAACTGTCTGCATTTCCGGAAACTCCTGCTTATAAGCTGGCAGTCCTCCCGGAATTGCCATAAATTTTGCATTATCCTGAATCAGACTGTCTTTCTCAACCAACTCCATCAACGCCCGAACCAACCATTTTCCATTTACTTCCAAATCCAGATAATGATCCGCATAATTTTTCACTTCATCCACAACAGAAGCATAATCATCCCGCATTCTTCCATTGAACTCCTCAACAACCACCGGATCTCCAAATCTTATGTAATCACTATGCAGATCCGGATCACAGTTCCGGAACCTTGACGCAATCGTCACCAGACTATTTCCAGCCATCTCTTTTGCAGACCTGTCATAAATGTACAGCAATTCTTTCAGGCACTGATTCTGATTTGCCACTGGCTTCTTTCTCGCCGCCAGCATCAGGTTAAAAAATACCCCGCCTGAAAGATGAAATGCAACTTCATTCCCCATCCAAATACCTTCTCTCACGTAAGAATTAACACGGCATAACTAAATAAACTGCCGTAAACATTGAACTGCAACTAAATAAACTCAATACTCTCTACAACAAATAAATCTGATTGCTTTGATCCAAGCGCGCAAAAGCAGGAGGATGCACATATTTTCTGATCTGTCCTTGCAGACCCATCATAAATCCCTGTGCCTGACCTCTTTCTTTGTGCGCTTTTTTCGCCTCTGCTATCCGAGATCCGGCACTGCCATGTGCATCCCCCCTTTCGGCAATCGTCACGAAAGGAGTCCCCATGACAAAAAAAGTCCCGGAAACAACAGACGAAAAGAAATATTTTGTACTCTTTGAAACAGATGAAGAAGGCATCCGCCAATTTCAGTCCTGTTCTGATCAGAACAGATCCGGCGCTATGCTCTCTAAGATGTGCATAGAAGGCAAAATGGTTCCCGCCCTCAAACTGGAAGTCAATAAAAACGCCTATGATATTTTCAAACGAGAACAATGGATGCAGGAGCATCATTACAGAATAGAAAACCGCTGCATCATCAGCGGTCAAAACGGAAAAGCAAGATTCTGCCCCGTCAGAATCCCTAACCCTTTATACACTCCGGACAATGGACAGCCAAAAACCTTATCCAACAGCTGCACTTCCTGTCCGTACAACAACAAGTTCAATCTTCTGAAAGGAAAAACCTGCTTTTCAACATTATCTGTCACAGACAAAGACGGAAATACTGATTCCTATGAGCCAGTGTCCACCCGTGACATCAATTATACCGACCACTACCAGGAACTACTCACCGGATGGATCAGTTACATTCAAAAGAACTACCCTCAGTATAACAGATATGTCGAATTAATCAATCTTTTAGGGAACGAATTTACATTAAAAGAAGCATCTGCAATTCTGGACAGACCTCAGCGTACCCTTTACGGTTGGATTCAGACTCTCCGACCAATTTTCAAAGAATATATGCAGACCGTAGATTATATTTAAACGCAACAATGCACATCCACCAAATTATTTGTCTACGGTGGATGTGCATCAGATACATTATTCAAATTCTTGACTTTGCATTTTTAATTCAAAAATAGTTTCTTCAATAACTCGTACACATTCATCTGTGTTATTCTTTATATCCTTTCCCCAAAATCTGATCACAGTCCATCCCATAAACAACAATTTCTTATTAATTTCATCATCCCGCTCACGATTTCTGGAAATTTTAGCTAACCAATATTCACTGTTATTTCCTTTTTCAAGTCTCGGTTTTAAAATCTCCCAGTCTTTCCCATGAAAAAATTCCCCATCACAAAAAATAGCAATTTTATACTTTGTCAGAACAATATCCGGTTTTCCAGGGAGATCTCTATAATTCTTTCTATATCTGTACCCTTTATTCCACAGTGCTTTCCGCAGTATTGTTTCTATCTTTGTATTATCTGAACGGATATGCTGCATATTTTTCTTTCTCTGGTCCGGTGTCAAATTGTCCATCCTTATCACCTCAATAAATCACTACACTCAATATAACACATTTTCTTTACTCTATCTATCCATCTATCATCTTTTCAATATTGCCAAAAATATGTTCGTATTTTGCTGCTTTTTGTACGGTTTTTCATTGACAATAGGCAGCGTCAATGCTATACTCTTTTAAGAGAGGTGAGACTATGCCCGAATTAGGACAATTTTTAAAAGAAAAAAGGGAATCCTCTGGTTTATCCCTAAAAAGACTTAGTTCCGTAACCGGAATAAGTGACTCTGAATTACTAAAAATAGAAAATGGAACTCGAAAAAAACCTGGTTGGGAACATCTTTGTAAAATTGCAAAGGCATTAAATTTTCACCCCTTTGAGGTTTTGCTTAATGCTGGATATATATCTGAAAAAGATATTCATCCACCATTACTAATCAGCGGACTGGAAGATCTGAATGAGCAACAGCTCAATACAGTTCAATTATTCGTTGACTTTATCAAAGCACAGAAAAAAACCTGTCTGAACGATTAAGGAGGCTACTTATGCAATACAGATTAGGAGAATTATTTTGTGGTCCAGGCGGAATTGCATGGGGAGCTACCCACGCTGATATAGGCAATTCCGATTATTCGATTGTACATCAATGGGCCAATGATTATGATGCAAACACTTGCGAAACATACCGGCACAATATCTGCCCTGATGCACCACAAACAGTTTATCATGAAGATATCCGTAAATTCGATATGAGCAGGCTGGCTCCCATCGACGCTCTTGCTTTCGGCTTTCCCTGCAATGATTATAGCGTTGTCGGCGAACAAAAAGGCATGGATGGCGTATATGGTCCATTATACTCTTATGGAGTAAAAGCTCTGAAAAGATTTAAACCACAATGGTTTCTTGCGGAAAACGTCGGCGGTCTGCGTAATGCTAACGACGGCACGGCTTTCACCAAAATCTTAACAGAACTCCGTGATGCCGGATACACAATTACCCCGCATCTTTATAAATTTGAAGAATATGGTATTCCTCAGGCGCGCCATAGAATCATTATTGTCGGCATCCGCAATGACATTAATGTAACCTATCACGTTCCTTCTCCTGAACCATACAGTGAAATAAATAATACCTGCCGAAATGCTATTGAAAACCCGCCAATCCCAGCAGATGCACCAAACAATGAAGCTACACGACAGTCTGCTACCGTAGTTGAACGTCTCAGACATATTCGTCCTGGTGAGAACGCATTTACAGCAGATCTTCCACCAGAATTACAGCTTCACATCAAAGGTGCCCGGATCAGCCAGATTTACAAAAGACTAGATCCGGAAAAGCCATCTTATACAGTAACCGGAAGCGGCGGCGGCGGAACCCATATTTACCACTGGGAAGAACCAAGAGCATTAACCAACCGCGAGCGTGCAAGACTCCAGACATTCCCAGATACTTATGAGTTTCAGGGAACCAAAGAAAGTGTACGTAAACAGATCGGAATGGCAGTTCCTTGTCGTGGAGCTCAGATAATCTTTGAAGCGATTCTTAAAAGTTTCGCGGGCATTGATTATCCATCTGTTGAAGCTAATATCAATGAATAACAAAAAGTCGGAAGTTTGGTAGCTTCCGGCTTTTTATTATTCACTTTTCTTCAACAGAAAAGTCCATATAATACTGTTCTTCATCTATCTTGTAAAAAGTCACATCTGTTCTTCCATATGCAAGAAGATCATCTTTTCTGACATATGCACCATTTGACAATCCCAGGCGATTTCTAAAATATTCTCCCAGCAATGCATTACTGGCAGGCGTAGTAATTGCTTTATCATTCTGCTGTTCTACTCTCAGCTGCAATGTGTGATGGTCATCTGTAACCACTAAAAAGTGCTGTTTATCTAAAGGAAAAAATCCAGACTTTGCAATATGCGATGGCAACGGAATATAAGCCTCATTCCTGTTTCTTTTATTCCGCTGCCCCCAGTTTAATCCAGATCTGGTTCCAGTATCTCCACCTCGTGCCAGAAGTGATAAATACACACAATTCTCCGTATCTGCTCCCATTTGTTCCCTTGTATCATCTTTCGCAGACCGAAAAACAACATACTCATCTACTTCTGCATGTGTGCAATACATCGTTCTTTTCTCTGCATCTGTATATATTCCATACGCCAAAACTGCATCTGTCTCATTTGCATTTTCTTCATTATCATGTAAAAAATACTGCTGTGTAAAAGGACCTGAAAGCTTATAAGCTTTTACTGGTGTATCTCCACTCAGCCAAATATAATAGTTGTTGTTTTCCAATGCTGGCGGATGTGTCAAATAACTACATGAAAAATTTCCCCATTTATCCGAATATCGGGTTCCATGCAGTTCCTTAAAACTTTCATGAGCTCCTTTATCCATTCCCTTATTCAAAGTATCACCGATAATCAATTTAACTGTCACATCGGAAATTCCAAGTTCCTCATAGCTTTTAAGCAACCATGAAGCCATACTCGGCGTAGCTTCTGCTGTTAAAATACACAACTTGTCTGCACCTTCTTTTATTGGATCAAACAGAAGTTTTCCTACAATTCCATCCGGATATTTTAAATCACCACTCATCAAGCATCCTCCTCAATGACATCATAATACATTGTATTACTCGGCAATTTTATATTCGGAACCCAGAGTTTCTTTCCACCCCATCCTTTTGTTCCAGTTACCTGATACATCGTCAGAACCACTTTATCTGTAAAAGTTCCACCAAGCTGCCAGTCGTTAGGTGACAGCAATGCACCTGTGCCCTGTGCAACATTTCTTTCCCTGCGTACAATCAAAATTCCTTGTCCGGTCGGATGCTCTGACAAAATAGTATCAATAACAGAGCAGAATGCCTGGAGTTTAAAATCAGAACTCGGAATAATATGTGCCAGTATTTCTTTCACCAGACGAAGACTCACCTGATAATACGGCTCTGTTTCAGAAAATGCCTCCAGAAGTTTTGATATATCTTCAATAGAATCATTATCCGGATTAAACGGATAGTAATTTGTTCCTCCTGAAATAATTTCCACATGATCATTATCCAATACATTTTTACGTGTTGGATTAAGCCCCTCTGGATAATATATCTTCACATCCTCAATGCCCTTTTCAACCTGTGCAATTATAGAATTATTGGTAGCATTTATATCTGCAAACAATTTATACAGATTTTCATCAATGTAAACCTTCATCATGCCTGGATCGCGATCATATCCAAACATCCTGCTGTGCTGCCACATTGTATCCGCCTGCGGCTTTTTACTCGTTCTCGTATAATAAATAGTCTGCAATCCCGGAAATGTTACGCCACGGCCCAATGTGTTTCCGCCAACAACAAAGTTACAGCCATCTTCATAATCTGAACTTTCCACATCATTCTTCCCATTCATGACAAGAACTTTGAACTGATTTTCAGTTAATATTTCTTTAACTTTAACACTCAAATCTTCTAAAGAACACTTTTGAGATCTTGACGGATTCAGATCTGCATACTGTCTGCTCAATTCATTCTTTAACTCTATATCAATATTTTCAATACACCAGTTTAATTCTTTCTGGATATCCCCTTCAATCTTCTTATGTACAGCCACTCTCACGCTCGGATGGAATAAACAATTAGATACTTTTCCGCCTGACAAAAGAATTTGTGCTGACACAAGCAGATGCCTGACAACTACTTCCCTCATAGGCATTTTCAGCTTTTCCAAAAATGACACACAGTCCGGCTTTCCACTTGAAGGGAAGAAAAAATCACCTCCGAGATACGCATCCCCTGGTTGAAAATAATATGTAAAATATGGATGCCATCCAGACGCAAGTGTCTGCAAAAATATCGCCTGCGGTGTTCCTGTCACCTGCAGATATAAACTGCTTGATGATCCATTCTTTATGCTGTCCAGATATTTATTAATTGAAGACTGACGGTTTCTGTTTACCAAAGTATTTAAAGAAGCAGCATCTGCCTCATCATCAATAATGAACAGCGGATTTCCTTTCATAAAACCGGTCGAATTAAGAATATTCGCCCACAATTTCAACATCCGCACATTCTTCTTCAATACAATAATTACAGGATCCATCAAACTGTTTTCTGCGAATAATGCAGCATCATTTTCTCCGCAAATACAGAATCCTTCAAGATCTGCTTTTACTCGATCCAGCGTCTGCTGCTGAAGGACAACATTATCTGTAGTCAGTAAAACGAATACCGGAAATCCTAAGTCAGCCGCCTTACATATAATTCCAAACATCTGACCCGTTTTTCCAGACTGAACATTTCCCAGCAACAGACCAATTTCATGACTGGAAAAAGAAAATATTTTTATATGTTTATTTCCAACATCATTTGCCGTTTTTTCAATAGATTCTGCAAGTTTTGTATTTCCTCGATCAGTTATTTTCTTAAGGTATGTTTTCAAATACTGCATGTACTTTTCTCCTATTCCTCTTCGGATCCAGCTGTAAACGAAAGCATCCAGACATCCAATGGATTTCCATCTTCATCTAATGCTGTCTGGCCTGTCTTCTTAAATTCCAGCCTGTCACATCCATATTCCTGGAGCATTTCTTCTGTAATCATTCCCAGGCGGTCCGTATCAGCCGCGGTATTATTTACCGGTTTTACAATTCCTGCTGCCGCCAGTCTTCCTTTCAGCCATCTTCCCATTATCAATTCATCGCCAACTGCACTGAACTGTTTATTATTATCACTTGTGGTATGTGCCTTAAACCAGTACCCATCATCTGTCACAACAAAAAATGGTTTATTCTTCTCTGGATATCCTTCCATACGGTACACATCCGCACCAACTGTCAGCTGAGTTTCATACCAGTCTCTTGCCTTTCTCTTACTTCGTGGTGCCGCATAGCAGACATTTATATTCGACTTTGTATAATGCTTTCCATCATCCAAATGGCGCTCATCTTTCTTAGGCACTTTCAGTTTCAGGAAAAATGAAACGTAAGCTTTACATCTTTCATAAAACTCAACATTTGATTTTGGTACAAACGTAACCAGCTCTATTCCATTTAATGCGGTATTAACTTCTCTCACCAACGGCATATTCTTTACTAGTGCAATATTCTCTGAACAATTTGGCATTTTCAGCTTTTCAATATGTTCTGCAATTTCAGCTACTTCCTGTTCATCTGTTGTAATGACAGACATCTCATACTGTCTTCTATTGCTTGCTTCCAGTTTAATAGCTCCAAGATTTGCGGATCCGATAATTGCCGAAAATGGCTTTCCATCTTTGTAAAAGCAAAATAATTTTCCATGATACTTAAAAGCTTTTACAATTCGGATTTCTCCGATACCTGCGTCCTGCCACTTTTCATTGATTTTTATCGCTGTATGATAGGCTCCTTCCGGCATACCCTCAATAAAATACATTCCGATATTTAAACACACTTTAGAAATATCACATTCATCTACAAGCCTGTCCAATTCCGCAAGTGATGCATTAGATGTATATCCGACCGCAATTTCAACTCTGTCAGCCAATTTCATCTGCTCATTAAAGCAGTCCATTATTGTTTCCTGATCTTCTTCTGTTCCTAATGGCAGAATATTTGAATATAATAATTTCATCTTGCACCCCCTATAAACTTTAGTGTTTTATTTAATTTTACTGCAAAACAGCCCATAATGCTAGGAAATAAATGCCATTTTCAAATTATATAGCACATTATGATGAAAAATATATTTTAAAACACAAAAAAGACGCTACCATTTCTGATAACGCCTTTCCAAACTATATCAATTTGCAATCTTTCGCCCACCCAACTGCCATTTATCATAACTCTTAATGCTCCGTACAGCCTGCCGCAACGTATTACTGCGGCCATACTGATGATACGGATGGGACACCTTATGTTTATGAAATATAATACAGGATCCCGGCAACGGATATTCCGGATTATGTATATACCACATATGCCTTGTATTCCGGGACATGATGGTCACATCCCGGTCATCCATGTAAATAATCTCAAAATACCTCGGATCCAGACATTCCAGATCTTTTCTGCTAAACACCTGCTACCTCCTTTCCAAAATACCCCTCAAGTGCCTTTTCCATAATCTCCTGCACTGCTCTGACATCCATCTGTGCAAAATACTTCTCATACAGTTCCACCGGTAGTTTCACAGATACGCTCTGCGGCTTTTTCTGTTCCTTTCCTACCAGAACATTTTCTACCGCCTCTTTTGTAATCTCCTTTCCCATCTTCCGCAGTTCCACAGCCTGCTTCGGTTTCAGTTTCTTCCCCTCAGCCTCTGCCACCTGCTGGATCAACTTCTGTATCTTTTCATTCAGATAAGACAGATCCACAGCCGCCACCATTGTCAGCGTTCCTTTATCCACTGCATTCTTAAACTCAGGAATCAATCGGTCCAGCCGCATATATCTGGCAATGTTCCTTCCGGTCATGCCATACTCCTCCCCAAGTCCGTCACGGCTTTTCTGCGACTTGTGGACATCGTGTCCACAGGTTTCTTCCAACATTTCAATCTCATGCATGATGTCATTTCTTCTTCCCTGACAGCTGATTTTCTCATAGCGTGCCACCAGAACTGCCGCTTTCTCTGACGGAAGCAGATCCGCAAAGGATCTCTGCAACAGGTTTGTCTCAATCACATACACATATGCTTCTTCATCAGACAGATCCGTCTTCACAATCGCCGGCACTTCCGCCAATCCTGCAATCTTCGCCGCATTGGTTCTGTTATGACCTGCCAACATCTCATACCCTCTGGCAACCTTCCGCACAATCACCGGATTCAGCACTCCATAATCCTTAATGCTCTGTACCATATCATCCAGCCACTCTCCCTCATACAGCCGGAATGGATGGTCATGAAACGGTTGAATTTCATCAATAGGCAGCAAAACAATCCCATTCACAGGTTCCGCTTTCTCTTCCACTGGATCCTCAGTAAGAAGATCCAGTGCATCCTGAAATACTTTTCTTTTTGGTGCATTAGCTTTCATCCCCAGACACCTCCTCTGCAAGATTCTGATATGCCTTACAAGCCTTGTTCTCCGGTGCATACTCCAGAAGCGGCTCACTATAATAAATTGATTCTCCCACCTTTACTGTGTTTGGTATCATGCTCTTAAAAATCCGGATCTGTCCATTAAACGTTTCTGTCAACTGTTCTGTAATGACCTTACAGAGATTTGTTCTGGCATCACACATGGTCAGCAGGATTCCAGCAATCTGCAGGCGGTCATTCAGTCTGTTTCTTACTTTCTTAACTGTACGGATAAACTCCTGTAATCCCATCATTGCCAGAAGCTGCAGGTTGACAGCAATAATCACCTCATCAGCTGCCGTCAATGCATTGATAGTCAACGAACCAAGAGACGGGCAAGTATCCACAATAATATAGTCATACAATCCTCTCAGTGGCTCCAGAATACCCGTCAGTATCTTCTCTGAACCCATTTCCATCCGTAGCTTACTGTCCACTGCTGAAAGCAGCATGGATGATGGAATAAAGTCCACACCATTTCTATTCTGAATATACTCTGACGGATCCGGCAGTTCTTCCTCTTCCATTCTGTTCATCATCAGATGCCCGATTGTCACCGGCACAGCCGCAGGATCCTCAATTCCAAAACAGGTAGTCAGATTTGCCTGACTGTCAAAATCAACCGCCAGAACTTTCTTTCCCATCTCTGCCAGAGAATAAGCCAGATTCCAGGAGCTGGCAGTCTTGCCAACTCCCCCTTTAAATGATCCACACATTAAAATTTTTCCCATACCACAATCCCCTTTCTCACGCTTTTCTTCCATAACAGCCTTCACTCTGCTCTGCCACATATCTTGCAGTGATTTCCGCTTTTTCGTTCTGATATCTGATTTCCAGCTTCTTAATCTCCTCAGACATAAATGCTGTCTTTGCTTCCTGCTCCTGTGCCTTATTCACATCCGGTGTGATAATCAGCTGACCATTTTCACATTTCACATGCACATAATCACCAAGATGAAATCCCAACTCCTCCAGCCATTTTCCTTTCAGTGTAATCGCCGGAACTGTCTTATATTTATATCCGCTCTGTCCACAAACTTTCATATTTCTCATATTTTTCATTGCCATAAGATATTTCCTCCTGAACCAAGAATGAATTTACAAAGACCGGAACCGGTCTTTAGATGTGACTGACTGATGCAGGATTGGGAGCCACCCGACACACTGCTAAAGGAATAAAAAAAGACTGACCAGTCTGCTGTGATCTCTCACACAAAAACTGATTCAGTCCTACCCAAATCTCAGCCATATTTAATTTTCTTCAACCGATCCTTTCCCATCGGCTTTGCCATAACTACAGGTATCTCATACATGTTTTGAATAGGACTCAGGCCGCTGAACCCCTTGATTTACGGGCACTTTTTCGACCTGACATCATTATCACACATTCCCCTGTCGCACTGATCAGTAACGCTTTATCTTCCCCTGCATCATATATTTTCTGCAGATTATTGATAAATCCGGTCTGCATTGAATTCGGTTGTAACCGATACGCCTCCAACGACGGAATCTGTTCCTGACGCGCCAGTTCCTTCTGTTTGCGGATAATTTTATTTCTTGTATAGTTTTCCGTATAACTGTCAATAAATTGTTCAAATTCGATCGCCTGCGGAGAATTCCACAAATCCTCAAATTCCGTCAACACACTTTGTGCATACTCACCTTGTTCCGTAGAAACAATCCTCGTATTCCATTCCCGATTCACAGTAAGCGCACTGAGTGTCATATTGGAACTTCCCACAATAATCCGGTACATCTCTTCTTTTTTGAAAATATACCCTTTTGTGTGAAATCCTTCTTCTGTCTGATATGTTACATACATCTTTACATGCAAATTGGAAAATTCTTCTAATTTTCGCAACGCCTTCGGATCACTGAATGTCAAATAATCCGTTGTCAAAATCCGCCCCGGAATCCCCCGCTTCTCCAGTTCTTTTAATGTCTGAAGTAGCGGCGTAATTCCACTCATCGTGATAAATGCCACACTGATGGCAAACTGTTCACAGGATAATAATTCATCCTCAATGGATGAGATGACCTTGCGCCCTTCTTTGTAATTATTGGATACAAATTGCGGTCGGTAAGCCAGGTTGGAAGAGACAGTGTGGTCGATGAAGGCGGTGGTTAAGCCTTGCGTTATGTCTGTTATTATCGTTTGATTCATTTTCTGGTTTCTTTCTTGTTATTGAATTTATATAAAACTTAATTTCCGTTTATATCATTATTCTGTTACTTTGTGCCCCTTAATATTTTAAATCTCTTTTCCATTGATGGCTAGATAGTAACTAAATAAATTCTCCAATGGTTGAAATTTATTATATCTCTTTTCAAGTTCTTGCAATTTTTTATAAATCTTCTTTTCATCATCCGTCATATCCATAAGATTTTTAGATAATATATCCTCATTACTATATATAGTGACTTCCATATCCAAAATTTCTTCTTGCAGTTCATATATTTCTTCACGAGATACATTTAAACTAATAGAACATGGAATTTCTTCGACAAAGCCAAGTTTATATTAATTGTAATCTTCAATAGTAATTTCAACATTCCAATTTGGTTTGAATTCTGCTAGTAATGATTTGTAGAATTCTGCTGAAGATTTTGGTATATTTTTTATTATCATTATATCACTCACTTACAATTTTAATGAACACTTCTTAATCAGCTAGTCCTTACTTTTTTAATTTAACTGTAATTCTACAGTAGTTCCTAGTTATTAACACGATTGTAATACTGTTCATTAATATATGCCAAGACTATAATTTAACTTACAAAATTATGCATCATTTAATTTCTTCACTCTATTTATTAAATCATTAGAAAATATATAATACGCTTCTTTAGTATCTTGAAATCTTATTTGGTTACTATTAACCGTCAACTTATCTTCTTTCTCTAATTTTTGAATAGGAATTAACCACATAGGACATTTGTATTTTTGAGCCATTGCAGGATATGTATTATGCGAAGCCCATACGGCATCTCCTCCAATTGACTGTTCTATTTTACTTTGTAAACATTTTGGAATTTCTTCTTTAGATATCCATTTTGTAATCTCTTCTGGAATACATTCTGCAAAACTTCTGTGTGCTCTCGCTAATCCTAAAGGTTGATCTTTTCGCCCCCGCGCATTATATATTGTATAACCAACAAATTTAACAAAATCTGGTGAAAACAATTCACGTAATTGAGGATTTACACTATTATAAAGTGATATGTATGATTTTTTCCATTTATTGAGCGCTTGCCCTATATTTCTAATTCCATACATTGAAAATAAATCTGGTGTTGCCGGCATAAAAAAAGCATCGCACGATGTAATAATCGCTCTGTTTAATAATCCCAAGCTCGGTGAAACATCCACCAAAATATAGTCATATCCGTTTTTCGCAGCATATCTCATAGCTATTGTTCTAAATTGTGTAATAGTTCTAATTGCTAGTACATTTTCATCTGGCGAAATACTCCATCTATCTGCTAAAACCCCTTCAAATTGGCTCAAAGTAATTCTTCCTGGAATAAGATGTAAATTATTATTAATTTTTATCACTGGCGGTAGTATATTGTAATCATCTACACCACTTTCAACAGGTTTTAATAAAAAGTGTATTGTTCTTGGCGAATTCATTATTTTCTTTTTAGCTGTATTAAATGTAT
>ERZ779870.1109-NODE-1109-length-20535-cov-2.6271_pt1 | contig 20535 bp, 14 predicted proteins | sample MGYA00511247_ERZ779870 | MGnify/ENA primary metagenome ERZ779870 (study PRJEB29588, sample SAMEA2149068) | human gut metagenome | biome: human gut; feature: human-associated habitat; material: faeces | place: Denmark | collected 2008/2010 ...
ATCGACAATGGTTAAGGTTGTCTGGAAGAAAGCCAGAAACATACCGATAGAAATCCGGCCAGTCATCGCACCATGTAGCAGCAATCCCGCAGAACACAGATACCATAATGCAGCAAATATGCTTTTTTTCAGCAAACTTCTCTTTACTTTGTCCAGTGTTTCATCTTTTTCCTTTTCCAGTTTGCTGCTTTGCTTTTTCCAAAGTTTTTCTATATAAGCCGCTGTCTGATAGACTTTTAGTTCTGCAAGACTCGTTTTCTCGGTCAGTAATTTCTCATAGTAGGAAATTTTACGTTCATCTACGGTTTGTTTGGAGTATAAATCATACCACAGGCAGCCGGCTTTATAATTTTCATACAACATAGGTATCAAAAATACAAGAAAGATAACAATCAGCAATGATGACACCTGTTGAAAAATCAGCAGATAACCAATCAGTAAAATCACGATCTTAAGCATTTCACACAGTTTCCAGTAAATCATTCTGATTTTTTCACCGGGATTTTGTGAGATTCTCGAAATGATATCATAGGTCAGCGGCTCTTCATAGCATCTGTAATCCAGCTTTCTGTATTTTTGTACAATCTCTTTTTCCAGCTGATCCGTTATTTGCATATCAAAACGGATTTCCAGATAGCGATCAAAGCTCATCAAAAGCATTTCCGAAAAGGTAGCAACTATAAATATTATCAAATACGTATTTACTATAAACGAAACACGATTTTCCTGTAATAACTGTAAGATATCATCTACCATCCTTTGAAAAAGCACAGTATTTACCGGAACAATAATGGCTGACAAAACAGAATTTAATACTTTCATACAGCTCCATAAACGACCGTATTTCCATAGGATATTTAAAATTTCTTTCATCTGCGTTTTCATATGATACCCGTCTCATTTCCTTTTAATGAAGTATAAGATCATTATACTTTTTCCGTTCGAAACGTACAGGATAGAGAATTGTTTTAAAAGATTTGTGTACAAAAAAGTTTACAATCGTGTAGATATTAGAGTAGTTTTCTACACAATTGTACATCGTTCATCTCTGATTATCCATTTGCCGATTTCTTTTTGCTTTTTCCGGCAGTTTTGCATCTTTGGGGATTTCGGTTTTACAGTGTTTGCATAATTTTGTGTCTTTTTTGTTTTCCTTTTCTATCGTATTTTTCCCCATTTTTCTGTCTTTTTTAGGAAAATATTTCCGAACGGCTCTCTTTTGGAACGAGATAAAATATGCTTCGCGAATTTTACTCGTTATCGCGGCAGTCGTCAAGGTCTTGTGCAAGCACGGACTTTGACTCGTTGCTTGCGTAAATGAAAAAGCCGGATAAGAAGCAGGTATCTCGACCTGACATCTTATCCGGCTATTGCTTCCAATGGATCCAGGATCATTTCTGTGAGCCGATCCCAGATATATGCAATGCAACAAATTGCCCTCCGATGAACTATGAGACAGTATATATCAAATTCTGCAAAAAAGTCAAGAACAGACTAACACCAGAGGCACGATTTCTCCTCTTTTTACGTCGATCAATCCATGATCGGTCAGTTTCAATGCAGGACTTACAGGGAGTCCAAGCGTTCCCACAGACATGATCGGATTATGATGTTCATATCCCAGATCGATCAGACTTTCCCGCACTTCTTTCAGCGCGCTTCCTGTTGCTTCAATGGATGCCTCCGAAAGAATTCCACAGACAGGTAATGCAAGTTCCGAGAGAATCTGCCCATCTTTTACTGTAAGAAAACCGCCCTGCAATTCCCCGATTCTCTGTACGGCACACAACATATCTTTCGGGTCATTTCCCGCAACAAACAGATTGTGGTGATCATGAAAAAATGTAGTTGCTACGGTTCCCTCTCTCTGACACGAACCTGTCAGAAATCCATAACCGATATTTCCATTTTTTCCATGCCGCTCCAGTACCATCGCCAGCAGACATCCGCTTTCCTGCCAGCAGATCTTATGCTCTTTTACCTGCATGGTTACCAGTTTCTCCGTGGTCTGGGTGCGATCCGGATGTACTTCCATCGCACGGACCGTTACTTCCCCTTCTTCGACCGGAACTTTAACATCAAAATCCGAAAGTGTTACTTCCGGAATGGAAACACTGTGATAAAAATCTTCCGGGAATGCATATGGTTCTACGGGGAATGCCTGTCTGTCCTCTTTTTTATAGATGGAAATTCCATTTTTAAACACCGTTTCAGGCTCCAGTAATTTTGCCGGATCCTTCAGAAGGATAAAATCTGCCAGTTTTCCCGGAGCAATCACACCCCGGTCATAAAAATGCATTCTCTGACACGGTGTATAGGTCGCGCAGTAAATCGCCTGTTCCTTTGGAAAGCCCATCTCTATCGCCTTTTGTACTACAGTATTCAGATGCCCCTGTTCATATAAAACATCTGCCATCGTATCATCTGTCACAAAAGAACAATATTCAAATAAATGATTTTCACAGATATACGATAACACTTCCGGCTTCAACATCTTATCCTGGATCTCAAAGAACATTCCATTTTCGATCCGCTGTTTTACCTCTTCCAGGGTATGTTCTGTATGATCTCCATTAATGCCAAGATACAGGAATTTTGCAAGATCCAGATCCACCAGAGACGGACAATGTCCTTCAATCACATATCCCGGATGTTCCTGCCGCAGATAATCCAGAAATTTTGAGATCTCCAGATGATTTTCCCGGATAATTTCCCGATAATTCATAATCTCGCCAACGCAGACCACATCTTTTTCACCAAGCAGATGCTTCATCGCCTCAAAATCAATCACACCGCCGGTGGTTTCCAGTTCTTCACTGGTCGATGGAACGCTGCTCGGAATACCGTAGAAAATATCAATGGGTGCATCTTTTGCCGCAGATATCATCTCAAGGATTCTTCTGGTTATGCCACCGGATCATCCGTTGGCATCTTCCGGATATCCGTCTCCCTCCGACCGGTATCCGAGAATCGATCTGTCCACGCTTGCCAGCGAACCTTTTATTCTCCATTTTCCGGAACAGACCACCGGAAAACTGGTTCTTGAAGCCCTGGATCGCGCCGGTGTCCAGCCCCGTGTACCGGTTCGAAGCCGGAACACGGAGACCTGTGTAAAACTTTGTATGCAGGGAATGGGCATGTGTTTTACGCCGGAAACATATATACAGAATATGGAATTTTCCAGAAAACCGGCTTGCTTTTCTGTCGGTGAAAAAGGAATCTTTACAACACTGAGCATCGCTTTTCGCAGGGGAACTTATCTTCCCAAATACGCCAGGGATTTTATTGAAATTGCACGGAATAAATAAGGATTTCACTGATACAACGGATGGTTTTTGTGCCATTCTCTATTATCGCTTCTGCAACAGCAGATTCAGCCACTTTTCTTCTTCCCTTCCCGGACGCACATCACCGGTCACCCAGGATTCTTCTATGGAAAGTGACTCGGTATCACGGATGAATCTCTGGAAACTGCTCCAGGTGAAATCCGTGAAATATCTGCCGTTTCGCACCCCTTCAAACTCTCCATATTTGAAAGAAGTGTAGATCCATCCATCGGGACGCAGGGCATCCGCCATTTTTTTCAGCACAGATCTTAATTCTGTTTGTTCCAGATGCAGAATCGAAGAACACGCCCAGATACCGTCATACTGCTTCCGGACATCCAGATCCTGAAAATACATCTGGCGTACCGGAATTCCTGTATAAGCACTGGCGATTTTACACAGTTCTTCGGATCCGTCTATGGCCTCCACCTGATATCCATGTTCCAGAAAATATTTGGTATCTCTGCCGGAACCGCAGCCAAAATCAAGAATTGCCGCTCCCGGTTCCAGTCTGCTTAAAAACCGATTCAGTGTATCTGTCAGATCTGCGTGAACTGTACCGCTGACAAAAGAACCGGCATTTTGATTATAATATTGTAATGTTATATCCTTGTTTTCTTTATACATAGTTATATCCTTTTCTATTACAAATAAAATTATGCAAATCAAAAACAGCTTTCAGGAAACTGACACGTAACCCGGAAGCTGTTTGATTATTACTATTTCACCAGTTTAAATGTCTTTTCCAGCATAAAGAACATCAGAATCAGGAAGAACAATACATAAACCGGAAGTAAACCGACAGAAATATGGTTTGCGATCAGTCCGAACAGTGGCGGCATAAAAGTAGATCCCACATAAGCACTTGCCATCTGGATACCGATGATCGCCTGGGAGTTCTTCTCTCCGAAATTGGACGGTGTTGCATGGATGATAGATGGATAAATCGGTGCACAGCCAAGTCCCATAATAACCAGACCAAACAGTGCAAATTCATCGATGGATACCGGTAACAACATACCGATACATCCAACAAGAATGATAGCGATGCCCAGACGAATCATCTTGTGGTCTCCCATTTTTTCTGTAATAAAGCCTGCCAGAAATCTTCCAAGTGTGATACCGATGCAAAACAGGGACGCAAAGGCTGCTGCACGTTCCGCAGAGATTCCCTTTGCTCCTACCAGGTAGCTGCTTCCCCACAGAATCACTGCTGATTCCAGTGCACAATAGGAGAAAAATCCAAGAAGAAGATTCGGAACGCCTTTGATCTTCAGTGCACCTTTGATGCCTACCATCTCTTCTTCTGCCTTTTCTTCCTGCGCAGTTTCCTTTTTATTCACCTTCCATATCGGCAGTGTCACGAAAAGAATTAATGCTATTCCGATCTGGATAAAAGATACCATGCGATATCCGTTCTGCCACACCGATGTGGTCAGTGCATAACTCATCACATACGGACTGATAATGGTTCCCAGTCCCCAGAAACAATGCAGCCAGCTCATATGCCTGGAATTATAATGAAGCGCTACATAGTTGTTCAGTGTAGCATCAATCGCTCCCGCACCCAGTCCATAGGGAACGGCCCATAGACAGAGCATCCAGAAGGCGCTTGCCGTAGAAAATCCGAATAATGCGATTGCAGTAAGCATCACGCTGAACACAGTTACAATCTGTGTACCGAATTTCTTTGTCAGACGCTCAGACATCAAACTGGAACAGATGGTTCCTCCGGAAATAATCATAGTTACCAGACCCGCATAAGACAGCGGAACCTGAAAAGCCTTGTGCATCACCGGCCAGGCAGAACCCAGAAGGGAATCTGGCAGTCCGAGACTGATAAATGCCAGATAAATCAACAGTAGTAATAGTGTATACATCTTTTTCTCCTTCTCTTTCATAGTACAACCGACGATGGAAAAGGGCGTCCCAAAGGTTTTCCATCGCCGGTTGACATTTGTTTTCTATCTATTACTATACGTTAAAATATATGACTTGTCACGGGAAAATTTGTGATTCTCAGAGAAATTATTGATATTGTTGCCGGTTATTCAAAATTCGCTGACACACTTCACGAGATATTGCCGTAGAATATCAGTTCGATATTTGCTATGCCGGGTAAACTAATGGATCTCCGAACCCGTCAGTTATTTAGAATCCTCATTCCGTTTCTTAATGTGTCGAATGACAATGGAACTTTCCCGGCAATACCGGCAGATGCTTTACCGGATGTCTCTGTATCAGACTGCCAAGGAACAGCAATTATCTGTGGGAACGCTTCCTGTACTCTCTCAGTATCATCTTACCGGAAGTTTCCGCCTGTTTCAGAAAGAACACCCAGAGATTTCTCTTGCTCTTACCGAGGTGGAAGAAAGCGAATTAATGGAAGGCATCGAAAAGAAGCGATTTGCCATGATTCTTGCCAGAGAATCTATGATTGATACGGAACATTATCATTTTTTTCCTATTGCAACCGACCGGATCTGTGTCATGCTTCCGGCAGATCATCCACTGGCAACACGACAAAAGCTTTCTGTTACAGCACTGACCGATCAGTCTTTCTGCTGATGCACCCATACACATCCATTTATCAGCTGTGTATGCAGATTTTTCAAAATGCAGGTATTCATCCGTCGATTCTTCGCACTGCACGCGTAGAGTCTTTAATCAGTGCCGTTGCTGTCGGAGAAGGTATCAGCCTTTTTGCAGAGAGCAATTTTCGTCTGTTTCAACATGAGGGCGTGATATCTGTTCCGTTGGAAGAATCACCGGTACTCCGGATTGGATTTGCATATAAAAAAGCCGGAGAATATACTCCGGCCATGGATTGTTTTTTACATTTTATGGCAGATTCACAGAAATATTGAATGGTTCTCAGCATCTACAACGGATGTAAAACCGTAAACATCTTCAGAAGTTCTTTTTCTCCATAATCATCGAAGCGGATGGTAATGGTGTCTTCATTTTCGGAGATTACCGTTCCGACTCCGTATTTTTCGTGTGCTACGCGCGGCTGGTTGGCTACGGAATCTGCATCTGTATGATTGGTTGCACTCTTCGCAGGGTTTTCTTCTTTTTCCTCATGCCTGCACGGATCCGTGTCTGGTTTTTCAACATCTATCTCAGGCGATATTGTCCGAAAGTCCTCTTCTGGCATTTGCAGCGTCCGCTCTTCTCTTGCCTGCAAAATCTGCCGCTTCATCGCCTGCAAATGTTCCGCCGCACTTCCTTCTGCATATTTCGGTTCATCCAGACCTTCAATCAGGTCTTTCGGAAACATTTTCAGGTATTTTCCGGGACCCGGAAGGATTCCGTAACCGTCCGGGCTGGTGTAATAGGAAAGTTCCAACTGTTCCTTCGCGCGGGTCATTCCCACGAAGAACAGACGTCGTTCTTCTTCCTCCTGATCAAAACTGGTTCCACGCAGAGGCAACAGACCATCATTCACACCGATGATGAAAACACAGGTAAATTCCAATCCTTTTGAGGCATGAAGCGTCATCAACTGCACAGCGTCAATTTCTTCTTCTCTGGAACTATCTTTTTGCCCTTTCGCACTGTAACCCGCTGTATTTATTGGATATTTTGCTGTCAAATCTTTTATACTTTGCTTTTCTGTAACGTAATTCCCTGTTACTATATTCTCCGTCTTCTGGTTCCCTGAATTGTGCATCCAAGGCAGTCCATAGAGAGCCACATCATTCAAAAATTCTCTGATATTCCCCTTGTTCCGAATTGCATCAAAAATTCCCAGAATACACGCCTTATCTTCCTGATAACCAACTCTGGATGGCATCAGATAACGATCCAGTGAGAACATTTCCCACAATTGATCGGTTTCTTCTGTCACAAACACATCTTCCTGAACATTCACCATCCCCGAAAACAATGGAGAATTTTTCGGCAATGTTCCATCCGTCTCCCAGCGTCGGATCTGCTGTAATGCTTTTTTCGTTGTCCATCCCTCTCCATACGTTTTGTTGCACAACGCTTCCACACCACTCGTGGTATCCGAATGATTCACGCAAAACCGAAGTACATGGAAAAACCACTGCACTACCGGAATGTCTTCCATTTTTTCTTTCACTGCCACATGCACCGGAATCCCATTTCTGGTAAGTACCTGTTCCAGTAGTGCCGACTGATTCTGCAAACGATACAGAATCCCAATCTCGTGATACGGAATCCCCTGCATATGAAGCTCCCGGATACGGGCTGCCAGATCCTCCGCCTCCTGAAATGGATCATACTGTTTTCGGATCTGCACTTTACCGCCTTCACTTTTTACCCCTTCCAGCGTACTTCCATTCTGCAAAAATCGTCTTGCTGCAGATAAAATCGTCCCAGAAGAACGATAATTGATCGGAAGGCTGAATTCCATCGCCTGATAGCGGTTTTTCAGCTGGAAGAAAATCTGAAAAGCACTTCCCCGCCAGCTGTAGATCACCTGATTCGGATCACCAACCGCAAAAAGATGACTGTCTTTTCCCATCAGACTGTCCAGAAGATCCAGCTGACTCTGATCGCAGTCCTGAACTTCATCGATGATCAACCACAGCGGACGTAGAATCTCCGGGTGGCTCTGAAGCAGCTGTCCGGTATGTAAGATCAACTCCTCGTATGTCATTTTATTCTGTTTCTTTTTTTCTTCTTCCAGCAGAGTACACAACCGCTCAAAATCATCCCCGTAATCTTTCGGTTTTCTTCCACTTTTCTGACGGCTTTGATCCAGCCGCTTTTTTAAACGGTTTTTATATTTAATCTGAAGATTCTGTTCCGTGATCAGCTGCTGTGCCATCTGCATTTCTTCTTCGGAGATGCATACCTGAAATTCTTTCGTATATCCAAGTTCCTCTACCGGAAGAATCGTCTGTAACATCCGAAGTGCCACACTGTGAAACGTACCAAACCACAGATCTTCCTCTTTTCCGGTCAGATTTTCCAACCGCTCCCGGATTTCATTTGCTGCCTTATTGGTAAAGGTAAGCACCATCAGATCCTTTGGAGCCACTCCTTTTTGTTCGCAAAGATAGCGAACTTTTGCCGTCAACACGGTCGTCTTCCCGCTTCCTACATTTGCATTGACCAGACAGGCAGGACTCTCATCAAGCACTGCCTCTTTCTGGTAGGGATTCAGTTTATTCAGATCCATCATCTTTTTTCTCTCTCCTGATATCCATCGCCCGGTAACGGCGAAGAATCTTTTCCTGTTTCTCCCGTTCTTCTCTATCGTAGTCTTCTACAGACCGCCCGGCTGTATCGTGACTTTCTGTCCACGTTTTTCTTGTATCTGAACCCGTAATGTCAGATAAATTTCCCCGCTTTTCCGGTCTTTCCGCCCGGATTTCCAACCGAAATCCTGCCGGAAGTTCTGTATAATAACCGATCAGATTCCGCAGACTCTGTTTATTTTCCGGCCCATTCGCCCACTGTGCAAAAAATGGTGTGTCTACCGAAAGAATCAGTCTGGTATCCTTCACTTTCACCCGGTGCACGGTCTGGAAAAATCCGGCGTACTGCTCTCCGTTCTCTCTGGCTTTCCGGCAAAAAATATCCCACTTTTCCGGTAATGTTTCCAGTCGGAATTCTTTCCTTTTCCAGGTGGACTCTGTCCAGGTAACTACTTTTTCACCTTTTGGAACCTCCGATGCTTCCCGCAGATTTTCCAATCCCCACAGGATCAGTTTGCGATCCAGTTTATAATCCCCCACACATGCCGCACATCCGTCTTTGCATTTGCAGCCGGACACCATCCGAATCGCCTGTTCGATCACCTGCGGGATCAGATCATAGATTTTCTCGGAAAATCCAAGACCGCCCACATAGCCGTCATAGAAATAAATGGATACATCCGACGCTGTTTCACCCGATAATTCCAGCGCATTTGTGGAAGTTATCACATGGATATCCTCCTGTTCTGTCATCGTCACCATCTGCGCAGCATTTTTCAGAGCGAAACACAAGCCCTGAAAATGATTATTCCTGGTCAGCCGTCCCGTATCATCCGCCTGCAGCAGACCACGATACGCCCGTACCAGATTCTCCGGCAGATGCATCCAGGTTCCTTCGGTATCATAATCCTTCGTCAGCGGTGTCCGAAGTTCCTCATATCCAAGGTTCTGATGGTTATGGAACTGCAGTTTTTTGTACATATAGACATAATCCGCCACATTCACATCACCAAACTGCACCCGAATCCGGTTCCACTGCTGTTCCTTCTGGCTGTGGATTACATGAATATTCGTCTCGCCTCCGGCAACCGTATAATAATTTCCGTTAAATGGAATCGCATACGCCATCTTGCTCTCCAGATCCATCTTCACCACCCGGTAAGATTCCCCGTCGTGGATATAAACCGCACCTTCATGAATCTCCCGAAACGCCTGACTTTCATCCATCTCCGTGATCGTTTTTCCGGTTTCCTGATTCAACAGCGTGTATTTGTTCTTATCAATATTTCGCATGGAGAAATCGCCCGCCGGATACTCGCCGCCTGCCCATGCAAACCGACCGTTCTGGCTTCGCACTTCCTGCATCTTCATCAGTACCGGAATCGTCTCTCCGAGATCCGGGAAGCGGGCAATGTCATCCAGAGACAGCGGGAGTTCTGCTGCCGCCGCACGGATATGTGCCAGTTCGATCAGCAGGTTATCCGGATCAATCACCGCATGTTCACTGCTCTCATCAAAAAGCCATCCAGGCTCCAAACCGATATACTGATCCATCGGAAGGTGATCCAGGATCAGATAGTTGGTACAGCTTTTCTTACTTCGCCCCGCACGCCCGGTCTGCTGCCAGAAAGAAGAACGGGTTCCCGGATAACCGATCAGTACCGTCACTCCGATAGAACCGATATCAATTCCCAGCTCCAGTGCATTCGTACTCACCAGCCCCAGCAGATCCCCACGGATCATCTGCTGTTCGATGGTCTTTCGCTCGATCGGCGTATAACCGCCCCGGTAACCGGAAATCTGATCCGAAGTCACTGTAGTAAGAAAATCCGCCGCATCCAGCCGGTCTCTTGTCTCTTTTAACACAACTTCCACATTTTTTCTTGATTTTGCAAATGCAAGAAAACTTTCCCTCTGTTCCATCAACTGTGGAAGCATCTGTGCCGCCACCGACACAATGGATTCCTGCCCGTAATATTGCTGATCCTTTCCGCTTATTTTCGGTGGCTGTATCAGCAGATAATTCCGCTCGGATGCCGCCGAACCGTCTTTTGTCACCGAAGCAAATGGTTGTCCACAGATTTTTTCCGCCAGTTCCACCGGATTGGCAATCGTAGCCGAACTACATAGAAAATGAGGGACTGCGTGATAATACTCTGTAATCCTCGAAAGCCGCCGGAAAACATTTGCCATATGAGATCCAAAGGCTCCACGATAGGTATGCATCTCGTCGAGAACCACGTATTTCAGGTTCGAAAAGATAAAATCAAATCCGTATTTGCTGTGATTTGGCAGCATAGCGCCATTTAACATCTCCGGATTCGTCAGAATAATATTTGCCCGGTCCCGGATCCGTTTTCGCTCGTTCACCGGCGTATCACCGTCATATACTCCGGCACTGATTTTCTCCGGTCCGAAAAAAGAAAGCCACGGCTGCAATGCCCGGTACTGATCCGCCGCAAGTGCTTTCGTCGGATAAATAAAGATTGCCCGCGCCGTCGGATGTTCCAGAATCTCCTGTATCACCGGAAGCAGAAAACTCAGCGTCTTTCCACTAGCCGTCGAAGTGGTAATCACCACGTTCTTCCCTTCCCGCGCCAACTCATACATCTGCGCCTGATGACAGTACAGCTGATCAATTCCCCGTTCCCGCAAAAACTCCACGATCTTCGGATTCAGAGATTCCGGAAACGAGGAATATATCGCTTTCCGCGCAGGGATCGTTCTTCGATATATAATTAAATCCTTGATGTCCATAACATCCACAGTCCTTTCTGATGCAAACTTGTGTTCTAGTGTTATTGTAACGGAGAATACTGCGGGATGCAAGATGGAATGAGAGAAAATAAATTATCTTCAACGTATAAATTTCCCGGTAACACTGTTTTCATTTTCTGTGACCTGCTCCGGTGTTCCCACAGCAGCGATCCTTCCGCCTGCTTCGCCGCCTTCCGGACCCATATCGATGATATAATCTGCGTTTCGGATCACATCCAGATCGTGTTCTATCACAATCACAGTTGCCCCCTGATCCACAAGTGCCTGGAATACCTGAAGCAGCGTCTTTACGTCCAATGGATGTAATCCAATCGTCGGTTCATCGAACACGAAAACGGAATCAAACTGCCCTTTCCCCATCTCACTGGCAAGTTTCAGTCTCTGTGCTTCCCCACCGGACAGTCCCGGTGTCGCCTCTCCCAGGGTCAGATAGCCAAGCCCAAGATCTCGCAGTACTTCCAGCCGCTGCCGCACCACTTTCCAGTCTCCTGCCGCCTGTAGTGCTGTGTTTACATCCATCGCCATCATCTGCGGCAACGAATACCTTTTCCCCGGTTCCTTTTCATAGCAAACCTGCCATGCCGCTTTCGCATACCGAGATCCTTTACATTCCGGACACACCACATCTACATCCGGCAAAAACTGTACATCCAGTGTGATCTGCCCTGTTCCATCACATGCCGGACATCTGAGATTTCCGTTATTATAGGAAAAATCCTTTGCCTTGTATTTCATCCTTTTTGCATCGTCAGTCTTTGCGTAAATCTTTCGAAGTTCATCATGCACATTGGCATACGTTGCCACGGTAGAACGAATGTTGATTCCAATCGGTGACGCATCGATCAGTTTCACATGGGAAATCCCCTCCGCAGAAACATTTTTCACGTGTTCCGGCAATGTCTCTCCGTTCAGTGCTGCCTCCAGTCCCGGAATCAGGCTTTCCAGCACCATCGTAGTCTTGCCAGAGCCGGACACACCGGTCACAACGGTCAACCTGCCTTTTGGAATATCGACTTCCAGAGGTTTTACCGTATGGATCGCATTGGTAGAAAGATGGATAACTCCCAGATCAAACATATTTTCAGCATGCGTCTGTTCCCGTACCGGCAAATTCGTTTTCTGCGCTAAAAACGGACCAATCATGGAAGCCGGATTCTTTGTAATCTCAGGGATCGTTCCCTCTGCGATCACATATCCACCGCCATTTCCTGCCTCCGGTCCCATCTCCACGATCCAGTCAGCTTCGGACAAAATCTGCGTATCGTGATCGACCAGAAGAACCGAATTGCCATCCGCGATCAGATCATGCATCACGGCATTCAATCCATTAATATTGGAAGGATGTAATCCGATGGAAGGCTCGTCCAACACGTACAATACACCTGTCGTACGGTTTCTTACAGTTCTCGCCAGCTGCATCCGTTGCCGCTCCCCGGTAGACAATGTCGCAGCTGCTCTGTCGAGAGACAGGTAAGAAAGTCCCAGATCCATCAGTCTTTTTGCAGCTGTCTGAAAGGATTCGCAGATTGATTCTGCCATTGGACGCATTTCCTCTGGCAGAGAATCCGGAACATCGGCAACCCATACAACCAAATCTTTTAAAGTCATCTGACACGCCTCCGCCAGTCCGATGCCTCGAAGTTTCGGTGCTCTCGCTTTTTCGGAAAGTCTGCTTCCCTGACACTGCGGGCAGATCTCTTCTTTCAGGAATTTTTCCACACGTTTCATGCCCTTTTCATCTTTTACTTTAGCAAGGGCATTTTCCACAGTATACACCGCATTGTAATAGGTAAAATCCAGTTCTCCTGCCTGGTTCGAATTCTTTGCTTTATAAAAAATATGTTTCTTTTCCGCCGGCCCGTGATAAACAATATCTTTTTCTTTCTCCGTCAGCTCGCGAAACGGAATATCCGTGCGCACACCCATTTCCCGACATACATCCGTCATCAGTGACCACATCAGACTGTTCCACGGTGCAACCGCCCCGTCATCGATACTGATCGAATCATCAGGTACCAGAGAATCAATATTTACCGTCCGTACTCGCCCGGTACCACCACATTCCGGGCATGCACCCTGAGAATTAAACGCAAGTTCTTCCGCACTCGGCGGCTGCACCTGCTCCCCACAGATTGGGCAAAGAATCTCCTGCTCCGCTGCCACTTTTAATGTCGGCTCCACATAATGCCCATTGGGACACCGATGCGAAGCCAGCCTCGAATACATCAGCCGCAGACTGTTCAAAAGCTCCGTTCCCGTGCCAAACGTACTCCGGATTCCCGGAATTCCCGGCCGCTGATGCAGCGCAAGCGCCGCCGGCACATACAAAACTTCATCCACCTGTGCCTTCGCCGCACCCGTCATACGTCTTCGCGTATAAGTAGAAAGCGATTCCAGATACCTCCTGGATCCCTCCGCATACAACACCCCCAACGCCAACGACGACTTCCCGGAGCCGGACACACCTGCGATGCCTACGATCTGGTGCAGGGGGATATCTACGTTTATGTTCTTCAGGTTGTGGACTCTGGCACCTCGGATTTGGATGTATTTGGGGTTGTTATCGTGATTGTTCATTGGTTGTTCTCCTTTATTTCTTACATCTTTGATTGACTTTTGATAGAAATACTTTATAATGAAGTTAAGAAATGGGTTTTGTGTCGTGTACGGTCTTAGGATCCAAGCGGGTTGCTCGTTTCTTTTTTATTCTATACAAAACTTTTATCCAGCTCACACAATATCTTTATATCATAATCCCATAATGAGCCGATAACCATCGGCTACCGGCTCATCGTTACTCAATTCCGTATTCATATAATTTCCAGAATTTTTTATTTTTTAAAAAGTAATCACTTCCGGTTCATGCGTAAATGCAGAAATCGTTGCGGTTGCATTCTTAAAATAAAAAACTTCTGTATTGCCATCATCTGCGGCATACATTTTCTGCAAACTCGGATATGCATCCAGCATGGACTGTCTTGCTTCCACACGATCATCCTCTACCAGTTCGCCAGCCACACGGATCCATTCACCACCCTTAAAAGCACAGATCTCAGCTTTCGGATTGGCATGTAACTGTTTTGAGACATCTTTCACTTTTCCGGTCTGGATATACAGCTTGCCCTCAAAAATATGAGCTGTTCCAAAAGGACGAACTCTCGGTTGATTACCCTCTACAGTTGCCAGATAATATGTCTCTGCGTCTTTTAAAAATTGTAATACTGTCTCCATGATTATGCCCCTTTCTGTGGTGATATGTTTGAGATAAGTATAGCACTGGAAAGACGGATGTGCAAATTTTTATGTATTCATATCCAACTTTCATCTTGCATTCATTCCACCAATTTCTTTTATTTTCCTGTGGATTTTTCATAAAATCATGTATAATCAAATCAACAAGTATTTTGGTCGACAAGACCATACATTAAAAACACTTTGACCGACGAGGTTTCTCTGGTTTTCCAGAGCGGTGGATGGTTAGCACATCCCCCTTTAAATGTCAAATAATTTTTTCTTCTGATTCTCAGGAATAAATTTCTCCAATTCCCCATACTTTTCCTCATTATCCCATATCAGCCATCTCTTAAATGCCGTAAACGCAGAACTGTCTTTCAGTTCCCTCTTCAGAAGCATCGCAATATTCTCTTTTTCCTCTTCGTTCTCTTCTTCCTGATACTCCCTTACATATTCTTTGAACTTTGAAAGATCTTTCCGCAACGTTTTACGTATAATCCTTGCTTCCATTTTCTTCTGAGGAGTCGTTCCATAATATGCATCATTTAACAGCAAAATGGTATTTCTGATCGCTACATTATCATCCTTCACCGGCACAAACTCCAGTTTTTCATCCGTTCCAAAATAACCTGTTTTCCGAAAAGCAATCAGGTGTTCTACAGGCTCTGTTGTACAGTTCAATATTGGTTCATATTTGTCTGACTTAATATTGTTGCAATGTGCACATACCCAAAACAGATTATTCCAGTCATATTTCAATTTTTTATCGCCCCGGTGCGGAATCAGATGTTCAATTTGATAGGATGTTGCTTCTTTGTTTTCACAAATATAACATTTTCCATGGAATACTTCCCGTAAAGCCTGATTCACATGTTCTGTATTGTATGAATGTCCTGTACTACATGATTCCTGCAAATCATCCATTGCCTCTTGTGTATGCGGGGTTTCCTTCCTCTCAATCTTAATCATTTGTTTCCCTTCTCCGTTCGATATCCTCAAACTTTTCTCTGGCAGTTCCTGATAGATCTGTTGACAAATTTTTAAATTTTATTTTTAATTCTGCCCGTTCAGCCCTCTCCTCTTCCGTCAGTTTTTTTCCAGAACACAACTGTGCATATCGCTCCAGTTCCTCTTTTAATGTATCTGAATATTCATCTGCCTCAAAGTAGCCTTCCGCAAGTTCATCTGATGAAAAAGCAGCCAGATTCTCCAGTTCCACATGCTTTTCCAGGTCATATGCTTTCGCATTGGAAATAGAATTCAAAATATATGGCGAATGTGTCGTCACGATAAATTGAATATTCGGAAAAAATTTTGTTAAGAATGGCAGGATTTTTTTCTGTAATTCAATATGAAGATGCGTTTCCAGTTCATCAATCAGAACAATTCCCTGTGCATTATACTGACTGATTTTTTCATTCAATAACCAGTTTTTATCCATTCGAAGAATCAAATCGGATACAATATAGATTACAGATGAATAGCCATCTGACAGTTCGCTGAATTCAAAAGGCTCCCGGCCTTCCTGTCTGATTTTAAAATTATAATTTTTATAATCATATTCCAGATGAATCGATTTTTCGTCCAGCAAAACCTGCAGCGCAGATTCAAATCTGTCAAACCATTGTTGAATCCTCTCTACGATTTCCTGGTCACCTTCGTTTCTTGCAAAAGATTGCTGTGTCTTCATGTGAACCATATACTTAAGAAGAATATTTCCGGCGTTCTCTGTGGTGTCATACACTTCGGACAGCTTAATATTTTCCACGCCATTCGGTTTCGCAAATTGTGCTTTCCGTTCTGCCGGAAAATACGCAGTTATAAATTCTCCTTTTTGATATGCACTTTCAAGTCCATCATTATCATTCCATGCAACCCTAATGCCATCGCTATACTTACGAATCAAATCCGACCATTGCCAGTAATCCTGTTCCGCTTTAAATCGTTCATTCTCACTTGAAGCATGTTCCATCTTACGTTTCGCATCTTCTTCTAATTCCGGCCATGTTCTCGTTAATCGAATAAGATGTCCATCTTTAAGTACTTTCAGATATCTTACTAATCTTAACAGTAACGATGTCTTTCCTGAACCATTTTTTCCAGTTAACAACAAATGCTGGCGCTTGGTTGTATCCAATTCAATCGTTATATTTGATAAATGATACAACTTTTCTATATTAATTTCACTGATAAAATATTCTTTCACTATGAATCCTCCGGTTTCCGGTTATTCTGCTTAACTATTCATTATATTATCATGTACGGAAGATATTTTCAATTTTTCTGGATATACTCCCTGATCTTCTCAATCAACCCTTCATCCGCCGGCAGCCATTCCACACTCCCCAGCGTCTCCTTTGTCAGCCACTTCGCTGCCTCGTGCTCCTTCAGCACCAAATCTCCAGACTTCACTGTACAAATGAAGCAATCCATCGACAAATGAAACTTCGGATAATCATACTCCACGGTGTCCAGAAGTTCTTCCACCTGGATCTCCGTATCCAGTTCTTCCAGGATTTCTCTTACAATTGCATCTCTGGCTGTCTCTCCTTCTTCGATCTTACCTCCTGGAAATTCCCAGCCATCTTTGAATTCACCGTAACCTCTCTGCGTTGCAAATACTTTTCCGTTGTCTATAATAATCGCTGCCACTACCTTAATTGTCTTCATCCTGCGTCTCCTTTATCCATTGATAATATACTCATAAATATCTTCTCTGACCGGCGTATCTAACGCCCACTCAATCTCTACCGCTGTCTTGTCCGTATTTGCCATGACAAACTCTTCGATTCGACCGGTAGCTGTCATCCGACCAAGATAATAGAATTCTTTGGAAATCTTATCATCCTTATTCTTTCTCACAAAAAGCTGTACATCAATCCCCCGTTCCTTTGCTTTCAGAAAATTTTGCACATCCTCTGAATCCCTGCTTCGCCCACTTTTCGAAATAGCAATTAGACGATCCGCTGTGAGAAAATGATCTTCGTATTTTGTTGTATCGCTGATATCCTCCTGTTTATCATAATTGATAAATACAGGAAATGTGTTTGTCTTCTTATCATATTTATACCCACCGATATTCAACGGAACTTCATTACGCTCCCAGTTTAACAACCGGCAGGCATCCTCATACGTATATTTCTGATATAATACCAGATCCGTATCCTGATATGTCCTACTGTAGTTCATCTGATACCGGGCGATACCAAACTCCACGACTTCTTCCAGTATCTCATAAAACTCCCGATTTCCCAACATCTTTTCAAAATTTTCGGAAACCCGATAATCTTTCCCCTCTTTTTCAAGAAAAACACAGGAAGCATACGTTTTCTTTGCCGCACTGGTTGGAAATTCATTCGTCATGATATTTACCACATTTTCCGCACAGTTTTCTGTCATAGCACGATGATATTTTTTCGCCAGCGCTTGCTGCAAAATATTCAACAGTCCATGATGATACTTTAGCATACGATTCAGAAGTTCCAACTCATGAATTCTTTTCCCGCTGGCTAATTTTTTACATATGAATTCAATAACCTTTTCTTCCTCTTCGGAAAGCCGTACCGTATATTCTTTCTCGTATTTCACCAGAAACTTATAATACGAACCCAGACTGTTATTCTCAAAAATCCGCAACACATCCATCTCGCCATATCGGTCAAAATCCGATAGCTTCGGAATATGTCCCAGTTTATTTTTAAGATTTGTATAATTCTCTCGGATTAGCTTAATATCATTAAAATTCGCTGTATCAATCGCCTGGAAAATCCTTTTTCTGGAAATCTCATCAAAGTGAATGGTACTTGCTCCCGGAATCACCCGTCCGCCTTCGGTTACATACCGACGAATATTATCTTTGTTATAACTTCGGTCTCCGGATAAAGCAATTGGAATCATAAAATTATTCCGATAATTTCCAATGAAATCCAGAACCACCACGTATTCCTTATTCTCTGCTTTACGCAGTCCACGACCTAACTGCTGAATAAATACAATCGGTGACTCCGTAGGACGCAACATGATAACCTGATTAATCTCCGGCACATCCACGCCTTCTGAGAAAATATCCACGGAAATAATATAATCCAGTATATTTTCTCCAGCATCTGCTGCCAGCCGTTCAATCGCATCTGCCCTTGCTGACTCCGAATCACTTCCACTCAACACCTGTGTTCTCCAGCCGCGCTCATTGAATTTCTTTGATAATTCTTTTGCCTCGTCGATTCGGCTACAGAAAATCAATCCCTTTACACGATCACCACTATAGCTGAAAAACTCCGCCTGTTTCATAACATTTGCCACACGCTCGTCCGAAGTCAGATACCGAAAATTCTCCAGTTTTTCCTCTGCTCCCTTCGCCTCATCTGCAATCACTTCCAGATCTGTAATTCCAAAATAATGGAATGGGCATAGCAAATCTTCTTCCATAGCATCCTGCAACCGAATCTCATAGGCAATCTGATGATTAAAAATCTCATAAATATTTCTGCCTTCCAGATTATCATCTCGCTTATCCGGTGTCGCAGTCATACCAAGCCACAGTTTTGGTGTAAAATACTCCATCACTTTTTTATAACTGTTGGCAGAACTATGATGTGCTTCATCAATAATAATCGCGTCAAATGCCGTCCTTTCAAAAGCATGCAATGTCTGTTCTTTACTGATAGTCTGAATGGTTGCAAATATATAATCTTTATCCATTTCCTGATACTGACCGGTAACCATTCCCATCGAAACACTGCTGCCAAATACTTTACGGTAAGATTTCTTTGCCTGCTTTGCAATCTGATTCCTATGTACTAAAAATAATACCTTCCGAAAGCCAAGTTCTCTCATGGCAAAAGCAGAAGCATACGTCTTTCCCGTACCTGCTCGTGTCAAGTAGTTGTCGCCTATTTTTTAAATTTTTTCTAAAGCTTTGTTCACCTCTCATTTTATCCTTTCTGCCTCTCCCTGTCCACTTTTTCTTCCCAATCCACCAAAAAGGCCATCCAGATTTCTCCAGACAACCTTCCTCTCACTTTTCTTTAAAATTCCATTTAATCTCCATCCGTTTTCCCGGCCAGACAGTAATCCTGTCCACCAGCATCAGCACCATTTCTCTGGTCAACCGGTCAGCTTTTATCTGATCTCCGCTGATCCTGATCCCATTCCTGTCATTTTCCATCTTCTTTTCCAGATCCGTTACAGCCTTTCTCTGTTTCTCTATGTTTTCCTGCAGCTGTGCTTCCATTTGATCATATGAAGCCTTCTGCTCCATAAACACATCTCTTGATGTAATCCCGGCTTTATAACTTTCAAAAGACTCCATCTGATCCGCATAAAGCTTCTCCAGAGAATCCTGCATTGCCTGCATCCTCTTCTCAGCTTCCTCAATTTTCAGCTGATCCACCTGTTCTTTTTCAGCCGCCAGTTTTTCCGCCTCACCCTGAATCACAATTTCCCTCTGCAACACCGAAAGAACCATCTTCTCAACATCTGCATCAATAACAGAATTTCTCTCATGACTGCTACCCTTATTTAAATAGGTATGAACACACTCATATTTCGGATTTCCAGACCAGGAATGTCTCATTCTATGTCCACACAATCCACACCTCAACTTCCCAGCCAGACAATGTTCTTTTGATGATTTTATTTGTTTTTTACTATTCTGCCTCATCCTCTGCACTTTGGCAAAGTCTTTCTCTGTAATCAACGCTTCATGATGCTTTCTGATCCTGCCCCACTTCTCTGGATCAAGCACTCGTTTCTTCTTTGATGCAACCTCTGTCTGTTCATATTTGTGATAAACAAAAGTTCCAATATAATTTTCATTATCCAGCACCCTTATCACACTCATAGAGGTCCATAACAGAGCCTTTTCCCTGTTTCCCTGACAGTTAAAACCAAATTTCCGCTCAAAATATACGGATCTGGTTTCCACACCTTCTTCATTCAACCGCTGGGCAATGCCATAAGCAGAAGTCCCATCCAGATATTCCCTGAAAATTCTTTTCACAATCACTGCCGCCTCTGGATCCACA
>ERZ779870.1111-NODE-1111-length-20508-cov-2.93096_pt1 | contig 20508 bp, 14 predicted proteins | sample MGYA00511247_ERZ779870 | MGnify/ENA primary metagenome ERZ779870 (study PRJEB29588, sample SAMEA2149068) | human gut metagenome | biome: human gut; feature: human-associated habitat; material: faeces | place: Denmark | collected 2008/2010 ...
GCTGGTTGGGCATTGGCTGTTGGTTTGATATCGGCTGCTGGTTTTGTATCGCCTGCTGACCCGGCACTGGCTGCCGATTTGTAACTGGATGTTGGCCCAGCGAACTCTGCCCCGGCGTTTGTTGACGTGACGGCATAGTCTGGTTGCTTGGCATCAGCTGGCGGAGCATCCTTGACTGTTGATTCGACATTGGCTGCTGACACGGTACTTGCTGCTGACCTGGCATTGGCTGCTGTCCTGGCATTGGCTGCTGATTCAACTGATACTGGTCCATCATCTGTTCCTGGTCCGATTGACCCCCGGAAGAACCCGTACGCACTGTCCCTGCAGGCATATGCCTGCGGGGCATTCCAGGCCTGGTCATAATGTTTGGTCTGGGAACCGTCCTGTTTTCCGGCATATTATCTGGCTGCAGGGGAATACGGGTATCAGGAACCATACCTTCCTGTCTGGGAAGTCCCATGTTCAACGGATCATGAGCGGTTTGAAGCTCACGGGGCACGCTTTCATTTTCCTCATAAAGCTGTTTTCTGATAGATGTAACATTCTTTTCATCCCAGCCGTGCTTAGAATTCGGCTGTTCACCAAAATCCCCTTTGCCGCTCCAGGCTCTATGGTCTGTTTCCTGCTCTCTGCCCATGTTTGGCGTAATCATACCATCCATCTGTTCCATATCTCTTTTTGGTGTGATTCCTGCCAGGCCGCTATTTTGAAAACCTGCCTTATGTTCTTCAGCCGCTTTTCCCAATTCTGCCGTTATCTCTGACTCTGCCGTATTCTCTGACTGGCTCTCTAATTGGGAATCCGGGATACCTCCTGATTCCTGCGCTTCCTCTATTTCATTTGACATTTCATCCGGCATCCCATCTGTCAGGGATTCCGGCTCCAACTCCATACTGTCTTTATCATCCGGCAACAGCTCTGGTTCCAGCGCCAAATCGTCCCTGTCATCCTGATTCTCCTGCTTTTGGGACATTTCGACCGTATCTGCCTCTATTGACTCCGGTAAAATCTCTTCCGCTCCGACTACTTTTTCCGCAGCCTGATCCAATGCCTCTGTCATCTGATTGGCCTCATTCTCCGTCTGATATACTTCTTCTGACGTTTGGGCCAATACCTCTGTCTCCTGCACAACCTCCGCACCCTCCGGTGTCTCCGCGTTCTTCATAGCCCCACGACCAGCACTCATCTGACGCGCCTCTGCCGGAGAACTGCTGAGCACAGGGCCGTCTCCGCCTTCTGCTGCCTTTTCACCGGACCGCAGCTCCTGATTCAGTTCTTCCACTTTTCTATGTATCTGCGCTTCTGCATCTCCTACTTTACTGGAGGTCACATCCGCCAGCTCCACTTCCGCTGCATGGGCCACCGCATCCTCCCAGATGGTCGTATATGCCCGCCATGTATCCCCCTGTTCATGAATCGTCAGGCCATAGCATTGGTCCATGCTGCAGCCCGAATCAGCGGCATTTTCCACATTTACCACGGCGCGGAACTCACCGCCTCCGCTGCGGATAAATATACTGCCCAGAAAAATTTCTTTTCCCGGGGCCAGCAGATAAACCCCCAGGTCGCTGCTTCCAACGTAAACCTTCTTTACATTTACGCTGAGCTTGCATTGCCCATTCCGGGATTCCAGCTTGGCAAACCCAATATTCTTTCCTTTTACCTCGCCTTCATAGGCGTAGATATAAGATATCAATCTCCGATAATTGGTCATACTTTCACTCCTCGCACCCATAATCTGCAGCTGCCCTGAACACGGCCTATCTGCTTTTATAAATATTTTATGCATTTACCCCTTGAAAGTATGTTAGGAAAATGTTATCCTATATTTAAAGATTTATAAAAATTTTTTCCAAATTAGTGACCCTCTGGAAATCCGGGGCACCGCAACTACTAATAATGTATGGAAAGGTGGCAATTATTATGAAAATCTACAAAGCAAAAGATTACGATGAATTAAGCCGCAAGGCAGCCAGCATCATCGCCTCCCAGGTCCTGATGAAACCTGAATGTGTCCTTGGCCTGGCAACCGGATCCACCCCAATCGGCACTTACAAGCAGCTGATCGAATGGTACAACAAAGGTGATTTGGATTTCTCCGGTGTAAAGAGCGTGAACCTGGATGAGTACAGAGGACTTACCAGGGATAATGACCAGAGCTACTACTACTTCATGTATAACAATCTCTTTAAGCATATTAACATCAACATGGACTGCACCAATGTACCCGACGGCACCCAGCCTGACAGCGATAAGGAGTGCTCACGCTATGAGGACGTGATTAAGAGCCTGGGCGGCATTGACCTGCAGCTTCTGGGCCTGGGGCATAACGGCCATATCGGCTTTAATGAGCCGGACGAAGAATTTGCCAAGACCACTCACTGTGTGGACCTGACCCAGAGCACCATCGAGGCCAATAAGCGTTTCTTTGCTTCCATTGATGATGTTCCGAAACAGGCTTATACCATGGGTATCGGAACCATTATGAAGGCTAAAAAAATCCTTCTGGTTGTCAGCGGTTCTGACAAGGCTCAGATTCTCCATGATGTGCTCTGCGGCCCTGTAACTCCTCATGTTCCCGCATCCATACTTCAGCTGCATAACGATGTAATAGTTGTTGCAGACGAAGCAGCCATGGCTAAATTATAAAATCAGGCCTGCTTCACCTGCATACTTAATAATGATAATTTATCATTGGAAATCTTATACTATAAAAACCATGTCTCCTTCCAGACAAAGAAAGGGGCATGGTTTTTTAACCTGTGGCAAAACAGAGGCGGCTGCCCTTAAGTGGAGTTTCCACTTACAGGACAGCCGCCTCTTTCACTTCTTTATTCAACAGACTCATAGTCCGCATTATAGGTAAGATAGTCGCTATCTCCCTGCTTAATGTCATCGCCTTCATAATTGCCGCCGTTCACCTTAAGCTTAAGCTTGGACAGCTCAAAGTTTTCAGTGAATGTATTGCCAATCTCAGTGAGGAACATCTTGTCGGAACAGCCCTCTGCGCTCTCAGCCTGACTTAAGTCCAGGGTTCCAACCGCGTTCTCATCTTTTCCCTCAATATCAAAGCTGAGGACCTCGGTGCCGTCAGTCAGCACACCATATTCAATCAGCTTGTCCACCAGCAGCTGTGCGTCCAGGCCTTCCGTGTCCAGGGAATCCATATCCTGCACCAGGCTTCCGCCGCCTCCGTGATATATGGAAATCACAGCTACCGGCATAACGTTGGGATCCGGAACTTTATCGCTGGCCCCGCCTGTGCTTGGGGGAACCATATCCTCCTGGGATTTAGCTGCTGCCGCAGCAGTGGTTTCTTTTTTCTGTTTTTCAGTGGTAGGTGTACAGGCTGCCAGGGATACTGCCATCAGGACGGTCATAACACCAATCAACCATTTTTTCATAATTGTAAAGCCTCCTTAAATAATCCTCTTAAAAACTTCTGAACCAGGTGTTGAGCTTTGTCAGCGCCTTTACCAGGGCCTCCAGCTCTTCCTCTGTCAATTCTTTCACTACGCTGTCTATCATCTGTTCATGGAACTTCTTATGATGATAATAAGCCTTAACTCCTTTTTCTGAAAGGGATATGAATACGACCCTGCGGTCCTCACTGCTGCGGTTACGGACTACATAGCCCTTTTTTACCAGGCTGTTCACGGATATAGTTAATGTTCCCACCGTGACCGACAGTTCCCGGGCAATGGATGACATGTTCTTTGGCCTGTCTATGCCGATGGCGTCTATGACATGCATATCGTTATTGGTAATATCACTAAACTCCGAGGTGATAATTGCCTTCTGCTCTATATCATTGACATCGCGGAACAGGCTAACCAAAACTTCATTCAGCGTCTCGTAAGCTCCCACGTTTCTCCCTTTCACTTTCTGCTTCAAAAGCTTCTTACTGATTGTACAGTATTTTAAGTGTTCGCACAACCCCCTAAATCCTTATAAAATTCTTAAAAGGTTGTGATTTTTTTGTTTCATTTACATTTTTATCCAGATTTACTTATTAAATACAAGACGCGAAAATGTTTCTCCCCGTTCCTCAAAATTCCTGAAGATGCCATAGCTGGCAGCGGCCGGCGACAGCACGCAGCTTGTGCCGGGTCTCGTTATCTGACGCGCCCGCTTGACACCGTCTTCCAGATGCTCCGCCAGTATAAGCCTGGCCCTGTTCTTAAATTCAGGATAATACTTATGTATCTCCTGGTATATCCTTTTGCCCGTGGCCTCCATCAGGATGATATGGGGCACCTGGCAATCCGACAGATATTCAATCAGTTCCCTGTAGTCGATTCCCCGGTCCATACCGCCTATGAGAACTGTATCCGTATCCTTCAGCGTCTTAAGGGCCTGAATGGTGGTATCGCAAATCGTAGAGATGGAGTCGTCATAATATTTCACTCCCTCCCGCTCCCCAATATACTGAAGCCGGTGGGGAAGGGGTTCGTATGTCTTAAGCCCCCGGGCAAAAACCTGGTCATCCATTCCCAGTATGCTGCACACTCCATACGCCACGCCGATATCAAAATAATTATGCTGTCCCAGAAGCTTGATTTCATCCGTGGGTATACAAAAAGACTTTCCCCGGAAGTGAACCCAGGTTCCGTCCTGCTCCTGAACCACGTCCAGCTCTTTGCCGCTGCCGTCCATACCTGCCCTTATCAATCCGGACGGACAGGTTCCCTCCTCCGGCAGGCACTGTACGTTGCAGATCAGAATGTCATCCGGCCCCTGGTTTTTAAAGATATGATGCTTGGCCTCCACATACTTTTCCATGGTACCGTAATGGTCCAGATGCTCCTCATGGATGTTCACCAGAATTCCTATATGGGGTGAAACCGTCATATATTCCAGCTGATGGCAGGAAAGCTCAAACACAATCCTGGTGTCCGGCTTCACTTCCTCCATGTGGTCCAGGGCCGGTATACCTATATTGCCCACCAGAAGGGCATCCATGCCCGCCTGCTTAAGCAGGTGATACAGAAGGGTCGTGACCGTACTCTTGCCCTTGGTTCCCGTGATTCCGATAATCTGATCCCGGAAACACTGGAAAAACACCTCTGTCTGCGACAATATACTGCACCTGTATTCATTTTCAGGCCGCTCCAGGACAATGCCCGGGCTTTTAAATACAACATCGTAATCATCCATACATTTCTGGTAATCCGGGCCGGTATGCCACACCGTACCGTCCTCAGGCAAGGCAGCAGGATCCTTCAAATCCGCTATGTCCAGAACTTTATATGTTCCCAGCCGCCTGAGGACATTCCAGGTGGACTGTCCTTCTCTGCCATAACCCAGAAGCAGTATGCGTTTCCCCTTAATCCAGGGCTCTATCTTCTCTATCACGTCTGTTCTCCTTGCAAGCCGTCTGTACAGCATTTCCTCACCAGCCCCGCTAATTCATCCGGGACCAGGTTATTCCCGTCATAATAGGATGAGTACTGGTCTCCCCTGGTTCTGTAGGTCTGATACAGGTCTGTGGTTTTATAATAGGATAGAAGATAGGGCAGCGCCTCACCTGCATCCTCCAGCCCTTTGATCGTAAGTACGATGGCTGTATTGATTTCATCACGGCTGCCCACACACTCAAAGGGTTTCTCTTCCTCTATCCCAATCAGCTGGTCCAGGGTTTCCTTCATATCCCAATCGTCCAGCATGTTCCGGCCAAAGATATCCCTGACTTCCTGAGGCTTAAGAAAGGGCGACAGAATCAGGTACACAAACAGACACTTGGGGCAGTGTCCGCACCAGGAATCAGTCTTGCTCCCGGCATTACAGCTTCGGAATATGCCGTGGTACTGCTTCTGCCCCGCAAAAAACCTGGCAATCTGGAATTCACTCAAAGGGCGCAGCATACTGAAGTAGTATGCGCTCCCCTTCAGGTATGTGGTCTGATAATAATGGAAATCTTCCTCAAACTTAAAGCTTTTGGAATACTGGTGGTTGACCGTGCTTCCCTGGACCGTGCTCTCGTTGGCACTGGATTCGTTGGACAGGGCCACCATGGTCAGGCCATGCATCCTGGCTGCTATAATGCCGGAAAAAGCCACCAGCGCAGAAAAAGGCGTATGCCCATTCAGATATCCCTGACGGTTGAGCTCCAGCATGTTGGAATCCAGGGTGCGCTTTGCGCTTATGACATGGGCCGCGTCCAGGCCCGCCACCTCGGTGGTGTGTATGGTGGCCCCTCTGGGATTGATAATATAGGCGCAGACGGGCCTTCCCGCCAGACGCAGAAGCTCCAGCGTCACCGCTGAATCCTTTCCTCCGCCTATGGGGACCAGGACGCCGTTACCCTTCCCATCTGTTTCCACACCACATTCCTCATGCCGCTCTTTATATTGGTCTGTGCAGGGATCTTTAAGCTGGCACGCGCACTGAGTCTCATGCTGGCCAACGCACCGGATATCCATAAAATGATTGGGATCCGCTTCCTTTATACCGTTCACATAGAAAAATTCACCCAATCCGTTAAAATACAGATCCTTCCACCAGTCAATCTGGTCCTGGTTCAGCCATCCGGCTTCCACTGTCACTGTGGGCGGGCAGGCAATTTTCCAGTAGCTTACCAGCTCCACCATTCCCAGGGAAAATATCATGTCCTGCATAAGCCTGTCTTCTGACCATCTGCGGCAGTCCCCCTCTGTCTTGGGAAACACCCATACCGGCGCAAACTCAGACAGTCCCAGGGTCTCAAACCGGTATGTGATCTTCAGGCAGCTGTCATTTTCCTCTATCTCATATCCTCTGTAAGCAAACCGGGGATACTGTTCCCGCAGGCTCAGATACTGTTTCATTCCTCATTCCTCTTCTCTTCACAGCATAAACCCGCTGTATGCCAGTGTATGGCCGTAGCGTCCAGCCGTAATGCTCATTCCGGCTGGACGCAGGCATACCCTAAGGCCCTGATGTAATCCTATACAGGGCGCACATACAACGGATTCCCTTTTACTATGGCTATTATAGTCAATAACCCTTGATATTGCAATGTTTTTTTACACGCCGGCAAGCGCCGGACACAGCTTTATCTGACCGCACCCGCCAGCACCACGCTGGCCGCCACTCCCGCCGCCGTGGCAATAAGCCCCCCTGCCAATGTATACCTGGTCCTGGTAATGCCTACGCTGCCAAAATATACGCTCAGGCAGTACAGCACTGTCTCCGTACTGCTCATGAGTACAGACGCAATAAGTCCAAGCGAGGAGTCTGTGCCGTACTCCTTAAATATATCCAGCACCAGCCCTGTGGCGGCTGAGTTGGATACCAGACGCACCAGGACCACAGGCACGATTTGGGGCGGTATGTGCAGAAGAGCCGCGGGCATCTGCAGCAGCTCTCCCAGAAAATCCAGAAATCCGGATGCCCTGAGGACTCCCACCGACACCAGAAGTCCCACCAGGGTCGGCAGGATACCTGCCACTGTCTTCATGCCGTCCTTTGCCCCGTCGATGAAGTCGTCCAGCACCGGACGGCCCGATAAAAGGCCGAATCCCACAATATAAAAAATCATCAGAGGGACCATTGCCTCTGACAGGAAAATCAGGAATTTCATATATCAGTTCCAGGTCCGTTTGTTTATTACATCTTATTCCCCTGATCTTTGTTTCATGACGGGAAATGCCCCTGCGCCTTGTCTCCCCTGTTATCATAAAAACTGCCGTCCAAAGAGCGGAACGGCAGTTCTGATTTTACGGTAGTTCTGATTTTACGGTATATCCATTCTGCAATCCGTCATGAGTCCCTCTTTCTTCCATGAAGGGCAATATACAATCCGGATAACAAAGAGGAAATCACCGCTGCAAGATAATAACTGCGGGGCCCTTCCCCTGTCTTTGGCAGAGGCGCAAGAGGCACATCCTCATCCAAAATCGTTATTTGGGCCGGTTCCTCCGGCCATTGTGCCATGGGTACCTGTTCCGGTCCAATGGTTACAGTTTCACCCGGTCCGCCCGAAGGATTATACCGGCCGGAATTTCCACCGGAACCCCCCGTTCCTCCAGAACCTCCGTCCGAAGGCTGTGTCCCTCCTCCCGGTGGCTCTGTACCACCCTCTGAAGGTTTCCGGTCCGGTACATGATTGTCAAATACCACTTCCACCTGCTGTCCGGCGGCAACCGACACCTCCTCCATAGTGCCGTCCCTGCCATTGACACGGACTTCATAGCTGAAATTCTCCCCGTCAATAGGGTTACCTTCTGCATCTGCGGCTTCCGTTACCGTATATCCTCCCGTTGGAAGCGGAATTACCAGACTGTTATCCCTGCCATCCGGAACATAGTGAAGCTGAATTACCTGACAGATTCCTTCCAGGGATTCGCCTTTTTCATTATAATAGCGGGCTCCGTCCCATATGGTAAAGTAGAATCCCTCTTCGCCCTGCTGGGACGCGTCCTCTCCCGTCACATGCTTTGTTATCTTCAAAGCGCCAATACTTCTGGCATTTTCAAAAATAAAAGGTATGCCGGTATTCTCTACAACAAGGACACCCTCTGGATAATTCCTGCCGCCAGCTTCGTCCGGTATAATAAAATACCTTCCTTCCGCCTTTTGGTAACCCTGGGGAACCACGGTTTCGTCCAGATAATAGAGCTGTCCCTTTTTTAATCCCTCTATCAGGACACTGCAGGACCTGCCCTGTACGTCCCTCACCGGTTTATAGAATCCTAGAGGTTCCATCTGATCGTCATCCACCCCGTCCGCCTGATACAGTGTGAATTCAGCGCCGTCTAACAGACGTCCGGACTGGTCCACCTTATAAATCCTGACCGAAAAATCTCCGCCTCCGGTTGCCCATGGCTTAACAAGCCTTACAGATTCCTCCACCGTATCCCCAATAGGCTCCTGAGAGCTGTAATAAAGCTGTGCTGTGTTTTTGGTATTGATGGTTGAACCAACTGCACCATTGAGCATAACCTTGTAGACAATCCGGATTGGCTTCCCATCCGGCAGGTTGGATATCTCAAAACTCCTGTCTCCCACATTGATGACTGCATCCTGGATTACTTCCGACGTGTCGGCATTGCTCACCTGAAAGCTGTCGGGTACATAAATCATCTTGTCATTTCCCAGAGTATCCTTTATGGTCAGAGTGGAGCTGCTTATGTGTGCTCCCGGCTTATTCACCAGGATGGTGTACACGGCATACGGGGCCGTGGAGCCGCTGTACTCCATTCCCTTCTCCAGGAAGCTGCTATCAATATTTGTGCTGGCCGAAACCTGATATAGGGGCGTTCCGTCAATGAACATCTGCGCCTTGTTTACAAATGTCTTTATGGCAGGATCTGTTATTTTAGTGGTCACATCCAGATTGACATGGTTACCCAATTTATAACCGTTAAAGTTTTTTGCAACCTGGTTTAGATAAATGGTCACCTTCTGACAGCCGTCAGACATTTTGACCGTATAATCCCCTGCCTCCTCGGTCAGCATATAACTCATGTTCTTGAACTTAATACTTTCCAGAACCATTCCTTTGGGAATCGTTTCCTCAATATATACTTCTTCAAATTTGCTCAAATCCTGAGGTGCGTTTCCTGAGCCGTAACCCTTATTAATTTTCAGTGTCCATACAACTTCACCTTTTTTTTCATCTGTCTTTGACACGCTTTTTGACAAATAATCATCAACATAGTAAGGCTGTGAGGCCCATCTGGTCCAAGTTGAACCCTGAATCGTCAGACTTGCCGTGTTCTTAAACCGCAGGTTATCTGCCCCATCCCTGCCAAAGCCGGCAAACGCTTCCTTATTCACGCGGCTGTTATACGCAATGGTCACAGGTCCTCTTACCGCCTGATTAAATTTTACGGTAAATCCCCGGTTTCCCAATTCTTTGTCAAACGCCAGGTCATAAACTCCATCATCCGGCCCTATGGCCGTTTCATTTCCATCAATCAGCGTAAAGCCACTCTTAAACTGTTCCAGACTGCCAAAGGTATGCTTATCCAGGTACTTTTTTATTTCTCCGGAATTCCACCTGACCACCGTCAGCACATCCCTGTACAGAGCGTCCTTGGGTATCACGGCTGTCTCCGAGTCAGTCACCCCATTTGAATACGGCGTGAGAACAGACTCCCAGCGGATAATCCCCAATTCATCCCCCCAGCCAATGACTCCGGCCCTATTCTGAGACACCGGCTCCTGGCTGTTTTCTTTCATGTCGCTGCTGAGGTTCTTTTTGGAAAGCGTATAGGTATTATAGAGGAAACCCACCTGGGTTCCCCCTCCTGTTCCCGGAAAACCGCTTCCCACCGGTGCAATCATCTGTATTTCATTGTTCAGGTTGCTCCCTTTGGGCTCATTGACTGTTGTATAATATTTAAAGTCATAAAAGTAATTTCCCGGAGCAGGTATTTCCCATTCCCATGTTTTGGATTTCCCGGACTGGGTATTCTTATTTGTATCAATGGTCCAGTTACCCTTGACCTGACCACCGTCACCGCTTTTGTCATATGCAGTAATGGTTACCTGGCCCAGATATTCCTGACCCTCCTGGTCATTCTGATTGCTGTCCAATGTATCCTTTACAGTCCACCCGGTGAGATTGATACAATCAGGGTTCACATATACATGGTACTCGATGAAAACCGGTATTACCTCTCCTTCACCGTCTATCTTTTCATTATAATGGGTTATGCCGCTTTTAGAGACAATGACAGCAGAGTGGCTGAAGGCTGCATCTGCGCTTCCAGAAGCGCCTTCGCTGCTTTTCACAGTCACTTTATTATCAAAGCTTACATTCAGGGATGCGTTTACCTTTTTACCTTCATCTTCGGTCTTAGCGGATTTGCCCCATGCCTGCGGATGAATGTTCATCCAATAACTGAGTTCTGCCTTTTCACCAGGCTTCATACTGGCAGGACCGCCGTCATGGTCCGTCAGCTTAATAAGCATAGTTGTTCCGTTACCCCCTGCCGGAGCATCAAACTCTGCCTTGGCTATGCTGCTGCCTTCGGATACGGAATCCAGAGTAATGCCGGCTTGGGTATCAAAGGTTACCTTGCCTTTCTTACTATCGTTCAATTTATCAGTTACCTGAATCTCCGTCAAATCACCCGTATTATTCTTTCCTGCCTCAATTGTCACATGAAAGCGCACTGCTTCAGGAATATCCATTGCGGAATAACGTATATCTCCATTCCTTCCCTGGTCAGTATCCGCCCACCTTTCATTATTGTGGGCCTTCTTCACGTTGACGGAGTGCTTCTGCACAACGGGAACCTTGTCAAATACCAGGGTTTTATCAATGCCGCCGCAGTGAATGACGATTTCCGTCTTGTCTTTGTTTTCACCGGTAAAATCTATGCTCCCACGTACTCCGGCTGTTCCTTTAAATCTCTGACCTGCCTGTGATTTAGTAATACCTATATTGATTAAGCCGTCTTTTTTTATACTGGCCCTGCCGATTACAGAGCCTGATGTGTCCAACACATCAAAGCTCACTGCATCGTACAGTATATTTGCGGGATAGCGGTAGGTAAAGCTGTCTCCTGCCTTTACCATATATTCCGCAAGACTGAAATCCCCGCTGTTTTCCATGGCATAGGAAATTTCAAACCATGTTTTGATATCTCTCGGAAGGGGCGTTCCATCTTTACGTGTGATCCGAGTGATTCCATCATCACCTAATGTCTCTAACACATCCAGTTCCTGATTATTCTTGTCACACACAGTGAGTTTTGGATATCCGGCATCCATCAGTCCGTCGCCCTCAATGTCAAACACCCTGACAGCATCCGCGTCCTGGGTCAGAAACGCAGGAGAAAATGTTGTGAAATGGCTGGTTGCGCAGTTTAACGCATCTATCGTCTGTCCGTCCGGTATCTCCTGGCGGCTGTCTTCCATGACCTCCACCGAACTTCCCTGTTCCATAACCCACAGGACCTGGGCAGCTTGCGCTTCCCGGCTCAGCTTCTCCATAAGGCTTCCGGAAAAACGCACCTCCACCTGACCATTGCGGTTCCATTCTTCACTATCCAGTTTCTCCTCTCCAAGCCAAAGGTTGATATCGTATGCAGGCAATGATTACCTGTCCCTGCTTAGCGCCCTTTTCCCTGATAACATCTTCCATCTGGCCCGTAACGATTTCAACCGTGGCTGATGTCCCCCATGGAAGTACCCCCGGGGCTGCGTATATTGTGACATCCATTCCGTCGCTCATTTGGAATTCCCTTAAAAATTCCGGGGAAATCCCCTGTTCTGTCAACGTGATTTCTATATCCTGGTCCTCACCAATGTTCTCCAGAACATACCACGCTGTGCCGCCCTCCACCCGTTGCGCTTCCAAGGCATTACCGTTAGCCGATGCAGATTCCACCACATACCCGTCCTTGGTTTTCACACCAAAGATTAAGTCCTCTCCCTCTTCCACGCTGCGGGGACCCTTTTGTATGATTCCTTCTGATTCAGGTGTAATCTTGTATGTTATCTGAAAACCTTCCACATCCTCCAGCACCTTTAGTTTACCCAGGGTGGTGATATAGGCCTTGGCCGTGCTGCATCCTCCCATTCCCACCAAGTCACCATACCCGATGGTAGTGATTTCCGACTCCTGGTTTTCCGGTTCCGATGGGGGTAGTTTCGATCCCTCTGGTTCCGATGGGGTCGACAATGGCACGGCTGGGAGGGTTGTATTTGGGTCGGTTGCTCCGGGGGCGGTTGTTCCCGGAGCGGTTGTTTCCGGGTTGGTTGTTCCTGGGTTGTTTGTCTCCGGGTTGGTTGATTCGGGGCTAGTTGTTTCCGGGCTAGTTGTTTCCGGGTTAGTTGTTTCCGGGTTGGTTGTTTCCGGAGCAGTTGTTTCCAGAGCAGTTGTTTCCGGGTTGGCTATATCCGGGTTAATTGTATCGGAGGCGGTTTTATCCGTTTTGGCTGTATCCGAAATGGATGGCTCCGGCTCAGATACTTTTATTTCATCTGCTGTATTCATGTGATCTGCGCCTGCTTCCCCGTCCCATGAGAGCTGGGCCTCTCGATATAACTCCACCCCCTCCTGTTTTACAGTTAACCTTGGCGCTTCATGATAGGAACGTACTGCCACCGGTTCCCCAGTTTTCTCAGTCTCCATTTCTTCCTTTAAATCAGAAATAGATTTTTTTGTCTCAGACTGCGTAATGGGCTCCGGCTCCCGGACATCGCCTGTTTCTACAGCATCTGCGTCCTCCCCGGCATTACCTGTCTGTGCGGTATCTCCTGCCTCCCTGGCATTGCCTGTCTGTGCTGTATCTCCTGCCTCCCCGGCATTGCCTGTCTGCGCGGTATCTCCTGCCTCCCCGGCACTACCCGCTGCCCCGGTATCTCCCATCTCACCGGCACTGCCTGTTTGCGCTGTATCCTCCGTCTCACCAATGCTGCCTGTTTCCACAGTATCTGCGTCCTTCCCAGCGCTGCCCGTTTCCGCAGCATCTACTGTCTCCTGTGTTCCGTCTGTTTCTGCCGTGCCTGCCTGTTCTGTCTCCTGTGGACTGTCAGACGGTTTTACAGGTGCGCCATAATCAATCCGGTTATCGCCAAATGCCTGCCCATAGGATTTTACATTGACCCGCTTAGTCCTCTTTTCGCCGCCCCCGGGTAAATCAAAGACCGTTGAGAATGCCACTGTATTCTCTCCGTTGTTGACATAGAGGATTACAATTTCCTCCTCACCAGTTAGCGTATATGCGTCATCAACATCCTCCGGCAGGCGGATGAAGGTGCGGATTTCCGCCTCCATACCCGGACCGTCAAAGTCCGGATAAAATTCGTACAAGGCTCCCAGCTTCTCAAAAAACAGCCGATGATACTTTTCCTGCTTACCATCTGTAAAATTCAAATCAGCTTCTGTTATCGGCGGCGCCCCGCTTTCTATCATAGCCTCTATGGCGTCCGCAAAATCAGAACCCTTTATGATAAAGTCCACCCCTTCACCGCCGGCAGCATAGACAATATTTGAACTATTCCCTACATTCGTAAGGGCCAGGGCTGCTGTCAAACAAAGTGCAGCCAATCTCTTCCCAATATTCTTCATCTTGACCTCCTTCATAAGTTACCTGCAAAGTATATACTATGGCGGTTACATCCAGATCACATTTTACACATTTGCTAAATTTTTACTAAAAGCCCTCTACACCTGTATCATCCTCACCATCCGCATCAGTTCCAGAGCGCTCCTGAAGCTGACAACCTCTCCCTTTGTGATTCTCCCGCGCACACTTCCCTGCAGACTGGAATTCTGTCTGTATTTTATATAGACCACCAGCACTTCCCTGGCCTTTAAGGCATGCTGGAAAGGAATACGGTCTATGCTGTACACCAGATTATCCCTGCTGACCTGGGGATGACGGGCACTGTCCTCCCGGTACTGCCTTTCCATCTCTCTGTTCAGGAACCTGTAATCTGTAGTGGACTGAGGAGCCCCCACCCAGTTGCACATCTCATCCAGCTTCAATACCATGTCTCCGGCCCCGTTAAACAATACCGGCTCCCTCAGATAACAGTTGTAGATTTCCCCGCAAGGTTCCCCTTCCCTTGTGCCCTGGATACATACCAACATTGTACTTGCCCTGTCGGATACGATTAGTTCCTCAATTCGTTTTATGGCCTCTTCATCCTGTACTAATGTGCCGCCCATATTCTCAGCTCCTCTTCCCTCTTATGCTCTTTGATTTCCGGATTACAACAGAATCCCCCTTTTGTTGTAAATTTCCGCGCCATCTGTCTCCCCCCGCCCATCCGGGCATAATTTTGCGGTTCATCCGCACTCAATTGCACCCACAAAAACCAGGCCGGTTAGACATGGCTTTAACCAGCCTGGTTTTTATGGGATAACAGCCGTAAAACTCAGCAGCTTTTCACATTCATATGGCATACGTTCCAAATATGTAGTATAATAATTCTTAACAGAACTCCGGCGTTTACAACAAAAGGGGGATTCTGTTGTATCTGTCTATCAGCAGATTCATTTTCTCCAGTTGTCTCAGGTGATTCTCCCCGCTTTCCATTGTATAAATTCTGGTTGTGTTGACACTGCTGTGTCCAAGTATGTCTGCCAGCCTTACCAAATCCTTTTCCTGGCTGTAATACACCCTTGCGAACAAATGCCTGAGATTATGAGGGAATACCTTGTCCGGATTAACCCCTGCCTTATGGCTGATTTGTTTCATCTCCCGCCATATGTTACTCCGGTCCATGGGCTTTCCGCTGCGCGTGACGAATATCATACCGGATATAATGTTTCTCTTCCTTGCATATGCCTTAAGAAGCCTGCACAATCCGTTGGTCAGGAATACGGTTCTTACCTTTCCCTTGCAGTCCACCTCCGCAACCTGCTTATCCACCGCATTCACTGTAATGAAGCTCAGCTCTGATATACGGATTCCGGTGGAGCATACGGTCTGCAGCAGCAGGCTAAGTCTCTCATTCCCCTCACCGCGGGCAACGTTCACAAGCCGTATATATTCCTCCCGTGAAAGTTCCCTCTGCCCGGAACAGAACATCCTATGCTTTACTTTTATGAGCCGTACCGTGCAGTCCTCCCAGCCAAACCACTTAAAGAAGCCGTTCAGTGCCGCAAGGGCGCTGTTAGCTGTAACCGGTGAAAACTGTTCCCTTAACGTATCTTTCCACACAATCACCAATTCCTTACTCACCGGCTTTCCATCGGCATATTTCCTGAACAGGTTCAAATAATAAAAATATTTCTTAATGGTGCCGCTGCTCATTTCATTCTGATGCATCTCCCCGCAATAGTCCTTTATCATATTGTCTGTGATTATTCTCTTAGCCATGTCCGTTCCTCCTTGGGTTGTCCCGGGTCTGTCCCTTATGGGGTAGGCTTCCCATTCATTGGCGGATTATTCTGCTGTAATGCTTCGGTATAACAGGTAACGCCAAAAAGGCACCCGAAACCAAAGCAGTTCCGGATGCCCCTTCATAACCATATCATTCTCATAATTACGCCCTGAAAAGCTGCGTATTCCAGCTTCTACAGGCCAAGGCCCTTGCTCACATTCACTACAAAGTCCTGCACATTGGTCACAATGCTTTTGGCAGACAGGCTTCCCCTGTCACCCAGTTTATTCACGGCGAATTCAGACACATCTACACTATAAAAATACACCTGGCGTATGGTCCCGTCCGGCATAACACGGAAGGAAGGAGTCATATTGCCCGTTGCAATGGAGTGAAGGGTGGTGGCCATACAGATGACCGTGGTAGCTTTCCTCACACAGTCTCTCATGGCATCCTGGCCCTCATATACATTGGCGTACACCTCCGGCAGCGGGCCGTCGTCACGGATGGAACCCACCAGCACAAAGGGTACATCCTTCTTCACACAGCTGTATATGATGCCGTTATCAATTCCCTCCTTCTCAACAAAGGCCGGAATGGAGCCGTGGAATTTTACCCGGTTGATGGTGTCGATGTGGTTGTAATGACCGTTTGGCTGGCTGTACTGGGTATAGATGTTCTGACCCAAAGCAGTGTTTAAGTAAGCCCCCTCCAGGTCATGGGTGGCCAGCGCATTGCCTGCTAAAAGGGCATCCACATACCCGTTCATCACCAGTTTTGAAAAGGCTTCCCTGGAATCGGAATCAAAAGCACAGGCAGGTCCCATGACCCAAACCACATATCCGTGTTCCCTCTCATGGCGAAGCAGCTCATAAATGTTATCATAATCCTTGGAAAAGGCCGTCTCCCTGGAGCGTCTCTGGCGGAAGGCAAATGCTTCGTCATGGCCTCCCTCTCCCTCGTCAAAGCCGTGGGGATATACAAAAATACCGTCCTCACAGTTCTCGGTCCTCCCCGTAAAGACCAGGTCCCCCTGTTTTAAGTTCCTAAACTCCCTGACATAAATCTTCCCATTCTCGTACACTGCCACGCAGTCCATACGGCTCTCTTCTGCCAGCAGCCACTGGCCCTTAACCTTAAAATACTCCGGAAAAATGGTGGTTGCATGGTAATGCTCCGGCGCCACCTTATCCTTGGGCGCCGGGGCCGTCACAGCGTCCGGTGCATCCGTAAATTGGCTTTGGCTGAAATCCGGCTCCTTATATTTTACCAGTTTAAAAGACATTGCGTTATCCCCCTATACGGTTTGTTTATGGATTTAAGCATATCACGATTACCGCCGCCGCGCAATGACGCCAGACCATGTTTTCCACAGCCTGGCGTTATAATATTGTATATGGTTGTATGTTGCCTAAGGATTCACCACATTCTGCGCAGCTCCGTTGAGAAATGCTTCCAGGTTCTTTACCGCTATTTCCATTAGTCTCTGCCTGGATTCCTTAGGAGCCCATGCTATATGCGGGGTAATAATACAGTTGTCTGCATCCAGAAGAGGATTATCCATGGAAATTGGTTCGGTGGACACTACATCCACTGCTGCCCCTGCCACCTTTTTGCTGTTCAGAGCATCTCTTAAATCCGCTTCCACTATAAGGGGCCCTCTGGAATTATTAATAATCATCACCCCATCCTTCATCCTGCTGATGGTATCCTTATTGATGATACCTTCTGTTTCCGGAAACAGAGGACAATGAAGGGTAATCACATCAGATGAGGCAAACACCTGATCCAAAGAGGCATATGTACAAGTATCACTGACCAGCTCCGGATTATGGTATGTATCATACGCCAATACCTTCATCCCCATAGCCTGGGCTATGCGGGCCGTCCCCTGCCCGATGCGTCCGAATCCGATAATCCCCATGGTCTTGCCGGCCAGTTCTATTAATGGATGGTTCCAAAAACACCAATCTTTGTTTTTTGTCCAATCTCCCCTCTTTACACAATCCGAATGCTCACCTATGTGATGACACAGCTCAAGAAGCAGCGCTATGGCATATTGGGAAACAGCATCCGTTCCGTAGGTGGGAATATTGGTCACAGTGATTCCTGCTTCCTTTGCAGCCTTGACATCCACCACATTATACCCAGTAGCCAAAAGGCCAATGTATTTGAGTTTCGGGCAGGCCCCCATGATCTCCCTGGAAACAGGTGTCTTATTAGTCAGTATGATTTCAGCATCCCCAATGCGGACAGCAATCTGACTGTGGTCTGTGGTCCGGTCGTACACAGTCAAATCCCCCAGTGCCTCAAACCCCTCCCAACTTAAATCCCCTGGATTTTCTGTATATCCGTCTAATATTACAATCTTCATATATGATTCATCCTTTCTGTTTGCCCAGCGTACCATACAACACTAATCCTCAACTAATGCCCATGCCCGGTTAATCACACGCTTTGTGTTCGCCAGAATGATATCCCCGTTTTCATCGTCCCATGGTTTTACTTCCAGAGACAGGACATAGGGCGTTCTGGGTTTAAAGTAACCTTCTTCCTTTAATACAGTAAAAAAATCTGTCAGTTGTTCCACATCATTAGCACTGTTGGGAAATCCGAATCTGGGATGCTGGTCGCCATAGGCCTCACATCCTTCCTTAACCACCGCGTTTCCAATATGGAAATGAGTGATATAGGGACGCAGGGTCTGTACCACAAACCTGGATGTCTCATAAGTGGTTGGAAAATGGGATAAATCCACCAAAAGTCCAAAGTTATTGTGGGTGGTTCTCATGGCTGCATAGGGCGCCGGCCCTATCAGAGCTGCTTTATCCATATCAAAATCAAATACCTCTAGTTCCACCATCATACCTTTTTGTGCCGCATGGGTGCAGACCGACCGGGTGGTTTTTAAGAGCTGTTCGTAGGCTAGATCTTTGGTGTCCTGTTCCCATTTACCTGCCAGAAACGCAATCCCACCTGCCCCCAGATATTCGGCCTCATCCACAGCCTTGATAAGGACCTCCTCAGCCTGTTTTCTTCTGTCCTCATCTACGTCATTTGGGTTAAGTCCTGGCCCTAAGAGGCTGGGCTGCGCCCCAAAGCATACCTTGAGATGGGATTGTTCCAACAGATGCTTTACCTTTTTCCTGGTTTCTTCATCCATGATACTGGTCACCTCAACCGCTGAGAAATATTCATCTGAAGCAATGGACTTTATGGAGTCTAACAAGTCATATGATATCGGCGGATGACTCATCCACTGGATGGTTCCTACCTGGAAATATTTTTGAATTGAATCTTTCATGAGTTTCTCCTTCTGCATATATGATATAATATCCGCCCTATTTAGTCATTTGCCTTTGGAACATTACCTCCCTGGCTCTTGCAGCTATATTCCGGGCACTATACCCATACTTTTCCATGAGCTGGTCAAGGTCACCGGACTCTGCAAATGTCTCGGCTCCTAAGATGGACACGGGCACAGGACAGGCGGCAGCGGCAGCCTCTGCCACCGCGCTTCCCAGACCTCCCCGGACTGAGTGTTCCTCCACAGTGAGTATGGCCCCCGTCCTTCTGGCGCATTTCTCTATAAGCTCTGTATCAATGGGTTCAATGGTATGCATATCCACCACGGTGGCATAGATGCCCTGTTCTTCCAACAGGTCGGCAGCCTCCAGCACGCGGTGAAGTATGGTTCCCGTGGAAATAATGGTAATGTCGCTTCCATCCCTGTGAATGATTCCCTTTCCAATCTCAAATTTCATATCATCCCCATATATTACCGGATGTGGAGCCCTGGATAAACGCAGATATGCAGGCCCCTTGTAATCTGACAGTGCCATGACCGCTTTCTTTGTCTCCATTGCATCTGATACGGATATGACTGTCATACCAGGTATGGACCGCATGGCGGCCACATCTGTGATGGCCTGGTGACTTGCCCCGTCATAGGAATCCGACAATCCGCAGTATGTGCCGCACAGACGCACATTCAGGCTGTCATAGGCAATCAGGGACTGGATGGGATCCAGCGCCCTGGATGTCATGAATACAGCAAATGTATTTACATAGGGAATGAACCCCTCCAACGCCAGCCCGGCTGCCATATTGACCATGTTGAGCTCACTGATTCCCACGTTGAAATAACGGTCCGGATACTCCTTTCCAAAGAGGATTGACTTAGTGGAACCGCCCACGTCCGCTTCCAGCGCAACCACCTTCCGGTTCCGTCCGCCCAGTGCTTTTAATGCCTGTCCATAGGCATCCCGGATAGCTATTTTATCGCTCATGTGCCCTGCCTCCTAACTCCAGCTTTGCCTGCCTGTACTCCTCATCATTGATGGGCTTTCCATGCCATATATTCTTTCCTTCCATAAAGGAAACCGCCTTTCCTTTTACGGTCTGACAGATAATGATTGAGGGCCTTTCCTTCACTGACTTTGCCTCGGATACTGCATCTGTTATGGCAGACACATCGTGACCGTTGCATCTGATTACATTCCATCCAAACGCATTCCATTTGGCGGCAATATCTCCCATGGGCATAATTTCCTCCAAGGTACCGTCCAGCTGTACACCATTATTATCCAATATAGCAATACAGTTTGCTGTCTTGAATTTTGAGCCTGCCATGGCCGCTTCCCATACAGTCCCCTCCTGAATCTCGCCATCGCCCATAACCACATATATATATGCGCTGCTCTCTTTTAACCGCTCCCCCAGTGCCATGCCGAT
>ERZ779870.1116-NODE-1116-length-20412-cov-37.1045_pt1 | contig 20412 bp, 9 predicted proteins | sample MGYA00511247_ERZ779870 | MGnify/ENA primary metagenome ERZ779870 (study PRJEB29588, sample SAMEA2149068) | human gut metagenome | biome: human gut; feature: human-associated habitat; material: faeces | place: Denmark | collected 2008/2010 ...
TTCGTGCGCCTTGCGGATTTGTTCCAGATTGGCCGTGTCGATAAAGAATTTCATGGCTCAAATAGTTTTTACGGTTTCTTAAAGATACGAAGAAAATTCCAGACTACAGAAATCGTAGAGCGAATAACGTTAGAGTGTTGTCAGTTATGATCTATCAGCTTTGCTCGGTTGTGGGATTCGTAAAGGAGGCCGTCAAAAAAAATCATGTTGTTCTGCCAAGTATAGGTGTCGGTGCAACTGCCTCGGTATGCGTTGGCAGAGTAGCCTTTTAATCGACGCTAAAAGAGGTATTTTACAGAATACTTGACTTTAAAGCATATTAAAATTTTTGGTTTTGATATGCTTTGATGAGTTTTTGTGCTATCTTTGGATATTCATTTAATATAGAATTTGCCTCTTCTTTGAAAAAAAGAAAGGTAGATAAGCATTGTAAATACCCGGGCTAAATTTTTACTCGCAGATGATAAAAAAACTGTTTTTTACATTGCTTTGCACTGCTGTCTGCCGAACGATATCGGCACAGGTGGTTGATCCTTATGTCCCGGCGCCCGAAAACCTTCGGGCTCGGACGGAGTTTCAGGATGCCAAATTCGGCATTTTCCTTCATTGGGGGCTCTACTCGCTGCTCGGCACGGGCGAATGGACTATGACCAACCGCAATATCAATTATCAGGAGTACGCCAAGCTGGCCAATGCGTTTTATCCACATGATTTCGATGCCGCGGAGTGGGTCTCGGCCATCAAATCCTCGGGTGCGGGGTACGTCTGCTTCACGACGCGCCACCACGACGGCTTTTCGATGTGGGACACCGCGCAGACGGACTACGACATCGTGGACGCCACGCCGTATAAACAGGATATCGTAAAGGCGCTCTCCGATGAGTGCTCCCGTCAGGGGATAAAACTGCACCTATATTACTCACTGATCGACTGGTACCGCGACGACTGCCCGCGCGGCAGGACCGGGCTGGGAACGGGCCGCCCCGGCACGGCGATCAGCTACGAGCGTTACTACGATTTTATGAAACGCCAGCTCACGGAACTGCTGACGGGTTACGATCCGGTGGGCGCCGTGTGGTTCGACGGGGTGTGGGACCAGGACCAAAACCCGGATTTCGATTGGAAGCTCCGCGGACTGTACGACCATATCCATGCCATCAGGCCGGCCTGTCTGGTGGGTAACAACCACCACCTGGTTCCGTTCGAAGGCGAGGACATCCAGATTTTCGAACGCGACCTTCCGGGCGAGAACACCGCCGGACTTTCGGGGCAGGAGATCGGCCGCCTGCCGCTCGAAACGTGCCAGACGATGAACGGCATGTGGGGCTACAAGATCACCGACCTCGACTACAAATCGTCGAAGACGCTGATCCACTACCTCGTGCGGGCTGCGGGCCGCAACGGAAACCTGCTGCTCAACATCGGTCCCCAACCCGACGGAAAACTGCCTGCGACGGCCGTCGAACGGTTGCGGGAGATGGGCGAATGGCTCGCCCGGTACGGCGAAAGCATCTACGGAACCCGCGGCGGCGACATCCCGCCCCACGACTGGGGCGTGACGACGCGCAAGGGCGACAAACTTTACGTGCATGTGCTCGATTTGCAGGACGATGCGCTGTACCTGCCGCTTGCGGAAAAAGTCGGGGAAGCCCGGTGCCTGAACAACGGCGAGCGGGTGAAGTTCGACACGCTCCGGGGAAAAGGGATCGTCCTGAATCTGGAGCATGTTCCCGAGGATACCGACCGAATCATAGAACTCACTTTACGATGAAAAAAACGACACAGCTATTCGCCGGCCTGCTTATGCTCACGGGCGTGTTGTCGGCGTGCTCCCCGGCCGGCAACGAGGGTTTCATGCGGCGCGTGGAGACCGATTTCCGGTACAAACAGGAGCTGCTCCCCCGGGGCGATCTGTTCGGGATATTCGACGAACCGATGACGCCGCAGGAACGCGATGCAATGACGTTTCTCTATGCCTATATGCCCGTGGGGGACATTACCGACTATCTGGGCGATTTTTATCTGGAAAACGTGCGCTGTGCGCTGTCTGTCCGGCAGGAGATGCCTTGGGGCAGGAGCGTCTCCGACGAGTTGTTCCGGCATTTCGTGCTGCCCGTGCGGGTCAACAACGAGTGTCTCGACGATTCGCGCCGGGTATTTCACGATGAACTCAAACCCCGCGTCGAGGGGCTGTCGATGTATGACGCCATCCTCGAAGTGAACCACTGGTGTCACGAGAAGGCCAACTACCAGCCGTCGGATGCGCGAACTAGTTCGCCGCTGGCCACCGTGCGCACGGCTTACGGCCGCTGCGGCGAGGAGTCCACGCTGCTCGTTGCGGCCCTGCGGTCGGTGGGCATCCCGGCCCGGCAGGTCTACACGCCCCGCTGGGCGCACACCGACGATAACCACGCCTGGGTAGAGGCCTGGGCCGACGGACGGTGGCATTTCCTCGGGGCCTGCGAGCCGGAACCGGTGCTCGACCTGGGGTGGTTCAACGCCCCGGCCAGCCGCGGGATGCTGATGCATACCAAGGTCTTCGGCTATTACGACGGTTCGGAGGAGGTGATGAAAACCACGGCCAACTACACCGAGATCAATGTGATCTCGAACTATGCCGCGTGCGCCCCGCTCACCGTGACGGTCACCGACACGGCGGGCAGTCCCGTGGAGGGTGCGACCGTGGAGTTCAAACTTTACAATTACGCCGAGTTCTACACCGTATCGCGCAAAACGACCGACGTCCGGGGGCGGGCGTCGCTGTCGGCGGGTCTGGGCGATATGCTTGTCACGGCTGTCTGTGATGGCCGGTTTGGGGTTCGGAAGGTTTCTTTCGGGAGGGAGACGGAGGCGACGGTGGTGCTGGAGCATGCGATCGGCGACGAATTCTCCTTTCCCATCGACATCGTTCCTCCGACCGAGAGCGCGAATTTGCCGGAGGTGACGGCCGCTCAGCGTGCGGAGAACGACCGTCGCTTCAACCGCGAAGACTCCATCCGCAACGCCTATATCGCCACGTGCCCGGCGAAACCCGCCGTTGCGGAGTTTGCACGTTCTGTCGGCATGAAGCCGGACGATGTGGCCGGATTTATCGCCGCTTCGAGAGGCAATCACGCCGAAATTATGGATTTTCTGCGCGGCGCGAGCCGGAAAGGATGCACCGGGCGGGCGCTGCAACTGCTCGCCACGCTGTCGGAAAAGGATCTGCGCGACACGCCGTCGGCGGTGCTCGCGGATCATCTTTATAATACGGACAAGAATGCCGACGCCGCGACCGTGCTGGCCCCGCGTGTGGCCGATGAGATGCTCACGCCCTACCGGTCGTTCCTGCAGCGGGAAATTCCGGCCGCCGATGCCGCCGCGTTCCGCCGTGACCCGCAGCGTCTGGTGGCGTGGTGCCGCGACAGCTTGACCCTGCGTCCGGAACTCTGCACCGTCTCCACGACCATCTCGCCCGAAGGCGTGTGGCGTAGCCGGACGGCCGACAAACTCTCGCGGGCTATCTTCTTCGTTGCCGCGGCTCGTTCGTTCGGCATCCCGGCGTGGATCGACCGCGTGACGGGCAACCTCTTCTACCGCCATGCCGGGAAGGATGTGCCCGTCGATTTCGACGCGGCCGGGAACCGGGAACTGGAGACCGGGCGGCTGCAATTGAACTATGCGCCGATTCCGCGTCTCGACGATCCGGAGTATTTCCGGCACTTCTCCCTTTCGCGCTTCGACGGGCAGTCGTTCTCCCTGCTGAACTATCCTGATTTCGAGCGGTGGAGCGAGCTGTTCCGGGCTCCCGCCGATCTGGAAACCGGTTATTATATGCTTGTGACGGGCAGCCGGCTCGCCAGCGGCAGCGTGCTGGGGAACGTGTCGTTCTTCAACGTCCGTCCGGACAGTACGACCGAAACGAACCTGACGATGCGCGACAATTCGGAGGCGGTTCGCGTGATCGGGAGTTTCGATTCGGAGTCGAAATTCACTGACGCCGCGACGGGAGCCGAAACGTCGGTCCTCACGACTGCGGGACGTGGTTATTTCGTGATCGGATTGCTGTGCGTCGGACAGGAGCCTACAGATCATGCGCTGAAGGATATCGCGGCCAAAGCCGCGGAGCTTGAAGCGTGGGGACGCTCGCTGATCCTGCTCTTCCCCGACGAGGGGGCGTACCGGAAATACACGGCGTCGCCCGCGGCCCCGCTGCCGGCGACCGTCACCTTCGGCATCGACCGCGACGGCTCGGTTCGCAGGCGGATTCTCGAAGCGATGCAGCTGCCGGGGAACGTTTCGCTTCCGGTCTTTCTGATCGGCGATACGTTCAACCGTGTCGTGTTCGAATCCCACGGCTATACGATTGGCCTCGGCGACCGTCTTTTGCACACCATACACCAATTATGACCGGAATTTATGACGACTGAACTTTGCGCCTATACCTGCGATGCGTGCGATATAGCCCGGCGGACAGGCGTCACGCGCATCGAGCTTTGTGCCGCGCCCTTCGAAGGGGGTACGACCCCTTCCGCCGGGCTGATCCGCTACGCCCGGAGTCTACCGGGCCTGCGGCTGAGCGTGATGATACGCCCTCGGGGCGGGGATTTTTGCTATACGGATGCCGAAACGGCGCTGATGGCCGAAGAGATTCGCTTCGCCCGTGCCTGCGGAGCCGACGGGGTGGTCCTCGGCGTGCTGACCCCCGACGGAGAGGTGGACGAGACGCGCACGGCGCAGCTTGTCCGCGAGGCTGAGGGGATGGAGGTGACGTTCCACCGCGCGTTCGACATGACGCGCGATCCCCGGCAGGCGCTCGAAGCGGTCATTCGCACCGGATGCCGCCGGGTGCTCACCTCCGGAGGCCGCAATACGGCGCAGGAGGGTGTCGGGACGCTGCGAGCCTTGGCGGCGCAGGCGGCCGGATCGAAATCATGGCCGGAAGCGGCGTCAATCCGTCGAACGCCCGCCTGCTGGCCGCCACAGGGGTCGATGCCCTGCACTTCAGCGCCCGCCGGGAACGTGAGGGCGCGATGCGCTTCCGCAATCCGCAGGTTTCGATGGGCGGGTGTGCCGGTGTTCCGGAATACTCCGTGACCGATGCCGACGAAACTCTCGTCCGGAAACTGTTGGCCAAGCTGGAATAACAACGATTGATTTCAGCTCGGAGGGTGTGGTGCTCGGATGTGGCAGCCAGACGGTTGTCACTGTGTATATTTCACCCCGACTATCGGGATAAGGTAATGTGAGGTTTGCAGGACGCGGGCGTGGTATATCCACTCATCTGGAAAGAGATCATATTTATATATAGTATATTTTATTCCATCCTTGTTTTTGGTTTGGCGGAGCAGTTTCGAAGCGGTCGATCTGCCCGATTTCGCCGTCGGTCTGAAGTGCGAATCTGTTCTTAAAATGCGCATTTTGCAAGACTTTTTTATGCATTTGGAGCGTAATTGCTGATGATTTTTTTGCGAAAAATTAATTAGGATAAAATCTTTTTATTATTTTTGCAACAGAGAGAATCCTCTTTCCTCGTCAAATCGCGAGGGGGGGGGATTTTTCCTTAGCACCGTTCTCGTGCCAAGTCGATAAAATCCCGAAACTCGAATAAGTAATTTTTTGGAATCCGTCCAGGGTTTCATTATGTAGATTGTATCGACTGTTTTAAGTATGGCATTTCATTATGCTTATCACATCCGAAAGCCAAACCGGGAAGCCGGTTCATTAAATCTCATCCTATGAAAAAGTTGTACCTATTCTTTCTGGCCATGCTCTGCATGGCAGGAGCGTCCGTACTGAATTCATGTTCGGACGACGATTCCACTCCATCCGGCAACCCCGATATGCCAGAAAGCGGGAATGCCCTGATCTGCAACGGTGTCGTGCGGGAAATCAAATCCGCCGTCTACACGGTCGAGACTCCCGGAAACGGCGAAAAGGCAGATGCTTCGGAAGCTGCCTCCGTCTATACGATCTATCTCTCGCCGACGGCAGGGCTTGTGGATGTGGACGGCATGCTGATCGCCGACGATGCCGTCAAAATTACCGTCAAACAACCTTCCGGAGCCGTCGATTTTGCGGTTGCCGGCAACGGAATCGCCTATGGGGAGATCGACGTAAACTCCTCGAACGTCGGAGAAGCCTCGAAAGCGGATCTCTCGGTCGAGTTCCTCTCGGCCCGCGTCGCTCGTATTTCCGCCGAAATCGAAACCGGCGGAAAAACGCTGACGGTTGCCTATTACGGACTGTGCAAGAATTCCGACGCTTCGGAGGTGGGAGATGACGCAGACAAGGTGTTGCTGGATAAAGTTCCGCTGTCGTGGTACCTCGGCCCGGTCAAGGGCGTGGAGTCGCACAACTATTATATGGCCTTCACGGATGCCGAGCATACCGTATCCAAAGGGCGGGTGACGCTCAAAGAGGCGGGTTACCTTTTCGTGGCCGACCTCTATGCGGTTCCGGGCGAAGATGCCTACACGCTTCCCGAGGGTGAATATATGGCCAGCCAGCTCAACGAGGATCACACGTTCACGTCCCAATATACCGGTGTTCAGTATATCGACGCCGAAGGCAATAAGACCCAGTTGTCGCTGGTTTCGGGAGAGCCGTTGAAAGTCTCCCACGAGGGTGACGTCTGGAGCGTTTCGCTTCGTTTCGTCGATACGGACGGTTCCGAAAAGAGCATCGTCTACGAGGGACAGCTCCAGATCGTCGATCAGCCGGAGGACGGCGGCTTCTACCTGCCGCAGATCGGACGCGACGTGGAAGTGGTCGGATTCAGCGCCACCGCGACCTATTACGGCAACATGCTCGAAGCAGGTACCGGCATGATGCAGATCAACATTTACGACGAAACCTACGACACGGAGGAGGGGCAGGGCGGTCTCGCCGCTGCGCTCGTCGTATTCAACGACCTGTTCGGCAATCCGAAGGAAGCCGTGATCAAGCCCCACGAATATCTGGCCAACACCTCGTTCCAATGGGGGTCGTGGATGCCCGCCGTGGAAATTCCGATGGAGGGGCTGGTATTCCCGCTCGGCACTTATGTCCAGTTGGACGACGGAACCTCTTTCGGACAATTTTCCTACGGAAAGGAGGGCATCATCAAGATCGAGGCCGCCGGTACGGCCCAAGGCGAAGACGGCAAAATAGAACCGGTATACAAGATCGAGTTCAACCTTACCTCGAAGGACGGCTTTACCCTCAAGGGCTCGTACACCGGAGTCATTCCGATCACCGACGCATCCGACGACAAGTCCGATGACGACGGCACCTCGACGCTCGAGCGTGACTACGACATGGATCTGTCGAAGATCAAAAAGGCGCATTACTATACTTCGGATCAGGTCTATATCCAAGGCATCGGCTACAAACCGATCAGTTCCTACGGATGCGGTCTGCAATTCATCAATATCGGTATCGAATGGGTAGGAGACCATCTCGAAGACTTCGTGGATCGCGAGCCGGGCGGTGACATCGTCCGTGTGGAACTTACCACCGAGCCGGGCAAGGAGAACGAAATCACTCCGGGAACCTACGAGGTGACCGAACAGCGCTGGCCGGCATACATCAAACCCGGCGTCATGATGCGCGGCATTATGCTGGACGGCGGTCTGCATGGCAGCCGGTGGATGCACCAGACTTATTCGATGTGGGGAGATGACAACAAGATCTTCGAATACATGGACGGACACGCCCTGCTCTACGACGGTCAGGTTACGATCACCAAGGTCGAGGGCGAAGGCAAGGAGAACTGGTACCGGTTCGAGGTCGACGGCATCTGCGTGCGCAAGCATCATGTGCGCGGAACGTGGGAAGGCCCTGTCGTAAGCCAAACGGGGCGTGCTGCGGCAGAGAAGGATCATCTCGAACCGCCCAGACTGCTTCGCCGCCTGCCGGCTCCGTCGGTTCCGATGAGCCGTCTGGCCGAAGAACTGCCGGGCATCATGTTCCGCAAGGCCGGAATGACCGAATGACAACAGAAAAACCGGATAGCGCGGGGTTTTCCCGAACCCCGCGCTATTAAAAACAATCGTTATGAAAAACTCGACCCATTACAGACTGCGCGCGCTGGCGTGCGCGTTGCTCGCATCGGCAGCCATGCTGGGTGCATGCGATGACGACGATCCCAACGACGATCCCGACCCCGGGAAGAAGCCTCCTGTAACTCTGACCGATCAAATCCAGTACGACGGAGGCGATCTCGTCGGCATCAAGTCGGCAATCTATGTCGCTGAAGAAGACGGCAGCCACACCTTTTATCTCTCGCCGACCGAGGGGCTGATCAATGCCGAGCAGATGAAACAGGCCGACGATTATCTGCGCGTGATGGTGGAGAGCCCCAAGGGCACCGTGAACACGGCCTCCGATCCGTTCGAAATCGAATACAAGGATATTTCGGTGAAAAAGACGACGATGAACGACGTCGCGAGCGTAGAACTCTCCGCCGATCTGGTGACGGAAACCCGGCTCAATCTCTATACCTACGTCGAATTGAAGAGCGGCAAGACGCTGATCGCCCGTTACCAGAATACCTGTACGGAAGAGCGTGACGTCGAACTGACGAACCAATACGAGATCGACAATCGGATCGCCGCCGTCGGAAGCGTCGTCGAGTGGCGCAATGTCCGCGAAGGCAACCGCCGCTTCTGCCTCTACGAGCAAGAGGGCCTGGCCGCTCCCGAGGAGGGGGCTGCGGGCGTGGAGATTCTGCTTGCCGAGGAGCTGTTCGGAACGGCGGAAATCGACCTCGCGACGGCTGATCCCGCGAAGGTGCAGATTCGCTGCGGTGAATTCGCAACGGGCGCCGGGACGACCGGAACGCTGACGGCGAAGTACCTGACGGATAAATTCGGCACGATCGAGGGGCTCATCGTCGCGCTTGACGCTTCGAAAGACGGGAAGCGCCTGCGTGCCGCCTACGAAGGCACGTTCGCCGGAGGCTATGCGGCCACCAATACGATCAAGGTGACGGAGCCGGCAGCCGGAGGCGAGGCTGCGGCCGCAGCCGAGGCCCCGATCGCCGCGCTCTTCTCGCAGGAGCCGCAGGTCGGCAGCTACGTATTCGCTTTGGGCGATGCCGAAACGGCCGCAGCCCCGGCCGATCTCGCCAAAGGTCATTGGGCTGCGTATGTGCGGGTGCTGGCGGCCAAGTTCGACGGCGTGATCGACGTTGCGGCGCAGACCTCCGATTACTGGTTCCGGCTCTACGACCACAAGACCTATCAGACCTACTACGGCGAGGATGCGGGACTGACCGGTACGATCGAGACCCATCCCAATCCCGCTGGCGGCAAGGAGATTTATCTGCGGGTAAATCTGACGCTGAAAAACGGCATCGGGGTCGAAGCCGAATACTACGGTGTGCCGACGGCTGCGACGGCCGACGCAATGGATGAAGAAACATTGAAGCCCGTCAAACCGTTCGAGCCCTATATCAAATTCCTGGACAAGGATAACAAGGACATGCTGTATTGGCCCGTTACGGCGATGGAGGTGCGGCACGACCCGGCTTATCGGGATAGTTATACCGGCGAGAAGGTATCGGGATATTGCTTCTATTTCCGGAATGCTTTCACCGAGAGTATCGATGCGGATAATACTACTCCGATGTTTTTCCTGCCGGACAGCTACCTCGACCATGAAGGAGAGATCGACCTGCATGCGGAAGGCACGAATTGCAAATGGAACCTCAGGTTCCAGTATATGTATCTGTCCTCATATAACGGGTACGGATATTCCGACAAGGATAAGTACTGCATGCGGTGTCCCGAGAAGGCGGCAGTGACCGTCAAGCAGGAGAACAAGGAGTGGATCTTCAAATTCTCGATGGTCGATTGGGGAGTATTCAGTACATGGAACCCTGATCCGACCGGAACCGGAAACACCTTGATCATCGAATTCCGGGGCAAGGCTGCCAAGTATTCGGGCTCGAAGCCGAACGACCTTGCAGACGATTTCTACAAATAGGCTGCGATCCGGCCGGTTCGGTGACCGGACAGGCGGATGACAGCCTCCCCCCCCCTCCCTCCGGGCTTCCGGAAGGGGAGGGGATATGTTTCGGCTCCGGGCCGGAACACGAAGACGGCAAATTTTCTATAATCAATTTTTTTACCAGCGTTAAAATGGCGCATTTATGACCAAAAAAATCTTTCTATCATTGATGGCTGTTCTCGGCCTGCTCCTGTCCGCCCATGCGCAGGAACGGGAAATTACGGGTTCGGTCAAAGATCATGCGGGGGCCGGCATCGTCGGCGCCACCATTCTGGTCGAAGGCACTACAAAGGGTACGACCTCCGGTGCGGACGGCAGTTTTTCGATCAAAGCCGCACCGGACAATGTGCTGGTCGTGTCGTTCATGGGTTATCAGTCCCACACGATCAAGGTGGGGACGCAAACCCGGATCGACGTCGTGCTGAAAGAGAACACACAGGCTATCGACGACGTGATCGTCGTAGCGTTCGGTACGGCAAAAAAGGAGGCTTTCACCGGTTCGGCGACCGTCATCAAATCGGACGACATCGTCAAGTCGCAGCAGTCGAACGTAGCGCAGGCTCTGGCCGGAAAGGTCGCGGGCGTGCAGCTGACCAACACCTCGGGACAGCCGGGAGAGAGTCCGAAAATCCGCATCCGCGGCTTCAGCTCGCTCAACGCCGGCAACGATCCGCTCTGGATCGTGGACGGCATGCCCTACTCGGGTGACCTGAACAACCTCAATCCGAGCGACATCGAGTCGATGACCGTGCTGAAGGACGCCGCCTCGAACTCGCTGTACGGCGCCCGCGGCGCCAACGGCGTGGTGATGATCACCACCAAAAAGGCCAAGTCGCAGGAGGCTCACGTGACAATCGACGCCAAGTGGGGCGTCAATTCGCGCGCCGTCCAGGATTATGCGTACATCACCAACCCGGCACAATTCTACGAACTGCATTACAGTGCGCTGAAAAACTACTATGTCAATTCGGGAATGAGTATCGGCGAGGCCCATTTGCGCGCCAATACGAATTTGACGGCCAATGCGAATGACGGAGGTCTGGGCTATATGGTCTATACGGTTCCTTCCGGGCAGGAGTTCATCGGCATCAACGGTAAGGTCAATCCCGCTGCGACTCTCGGCCGCCGTCTCGTCTATGAGGGCAAGGAGTACTACATCCGTCCCGACGACTGGACCGATGCGGCTTTCCGCTCGTCCCTGCGTCAGGAGTACAACGCTTCGATCTCCGGCCAGACCGGGAACGCCTCGATCTACGGATCGTTCGGCTATTTGAACAACGAAGGTATCGCCTACAACTCGGACATGGATCGTTATACGGCCCGTCTGCGCGTGGACTATCAGGCCAAGAAGTGGCTCAAGTTCGGCGCCAATGCCAACTACACGCATTTCCGCTACAACCAGATCGACGACAGCGGCGCCGGTAACTCGTCGGGCAACGTTTTCGCTTATACGACGGCCGTCGGTCCGATCTATCCGCTCTACATCCGCGACGGCGAGGGTAATGTCATGTACAACGAGGACGGCATCAAGCTCTACGACTACGGCAACGGCGACAATGCCGGTATGGAGCGTTCGCTCTTCCCCAACAGCAACGCCCTCTCGGATTCGCGTCTCAACAAACAGGAAGCCGAAGGCAATGCTTTCAACGGTACGGGATATATCGACGTCACTTTCCTCAAGGATTTCAAATTCACGTTCAACGCCGGCGTTTCGCTCGACGAAACCCGCTCCACCTCGGTTACGAATCCCTGGTTCGGACAGTTCGCCAGCGAAAAAGGCATGGTCTCGAAGGGCCATCAACGGAATTTCGACCTCAACCTACAGCAGATTCTCAACTACACCAAGCAGATAGGCTCGCACAACATCAACGTGATGCTGGGCCACGAGTCCTACCAGAACCGCATTTACACGCTGTCGGCCACGAAAAGCAATATGCTGACGCAGGAAAACGACGAGCTTGCCGGGGCGATCATCGACAAACAGGGAGCCGGCTCTTACCGGGTTGAGTACAACAACGAGGGTTATTTCGCCCGTGTCATGTACGATTACGCAGGCAAATATTTCGCCTCGGCCTCCTATCGCCGCGACGCTTCTTCGCGCTTCCACCCCGACCACCGCTGGGGCAACTTCTGGTCGCTGGGCGGCGCATGGATCATTTCGAAAGAAAATTTCATGGAGAGCACCTATGAATGGCTCGACAATCTCAAGCTGAAGGCCTCGATCGGCTCGCAGGGTAACGACAACATCGGTAACTTCCGCTACACGAACACCTACACGATCGAAAACGCCAACGGAAAGGTCTCGACCGTCTTCAACGCCAAAGGATCCGAGAACATCACCTGGGAGACCAACTCCAACTTCAACGCCGGTGTGGAGTTCAGCTTCCTGCGCGGTACGGTTTCCGGAGGCGTCGAATATTTCCTCCGCAAGACGACCGACATGCTGCTGTCGTTCCCGGTAGCTCCGTCGCTGGGCTATTCGTCCTACTACGCCAACGTGGGCGACATGCGCAACAGCGGCGTCGAAATCGAGCTGAACTTTACGCCGATCCGACGGGAGCATGTCCAGTGGGACATCAACCTCAACATGACGCACCTGCGCAACAAGATCACCATGCTGCCTTCTGAACGACGGACCAAACAGGTCGATGGCTACTCCGGTTACGTGAGCGGCTCCACTTTCTTCGGAGAAGGGCTTCCGATGTACACTTTCTACATGAGGAAATATGCCGGTGTTTCGGACGAGGGCCTTTCGATGTGGTACATGAACGAAACCGACGACAAGGGCAACCCGACGGGCAAGCGCGTTACGACGACTGAATATGCCAAGGCGTCGGACTATCTCTGCGGCGACCCGATTCCCGATCTCTACGGCGGTTTCGGCACGAGTGTCAATTTCCGGGGCTTCGACCTGAGCGTGGCCTTCACCTACCAGATCGGCGGTCTGGCTTACGACTCGGGATACTCCGCGGCGATGTACTCGCCGGCCAACAAGACGACGGGTATGAACTGGCACAAGGACATCCTCAATGCATGGTCGGCGGACAATGCGTCGTCGAACATCCCGCGCCTGCAGTATGAAGACAAGGATCAGAACGGTATGTCTGATCGTTTCCTTACGGACGCCAGCTACCTGAACCTACAGAACATCAACTTCGGCTACACGCTGCCGTCGAATTTCACCAAGAAGGTCGGAATCGAGAAGGTGCGCGTCTACCTTGCCTGCGAGAATGTCTGGTACTGGTCCAAACGTCAGGGATTCGATCCCCGCTACTCTTATTCGGGATCGACGAGCCAGGCCACCTATTCGCCTGTAAGGACGATTTCGGGCGGCATCAACATTCAATTCTAATCGGCCTCAAACACTTTACGACAAACGACATGCATATGAAAAAAGCGACAAACATAACGCTCGCGACGCTGGCGGCAGCTTTGCTGGCAAGCAGCTGCATCAAAGAAGCCGACCCCTATGAAATAGCTACCGAGGATCAGGTCACCCTCGAAACGCTGATAGAAGGCATTCCGGCCTCGCTCGTACAGGCCGGTTCCGCAGGCTATGCAAGCGAAGGCCAAGCCTGGGATTTTGCCCTGCCGGCCATCCATATCGCCACGGAATCCATGACGGGCGACGTCGCCATTGGCGGCAATATCGGCTACGACTGGTTCGCACAGTGGGGAACCAACGAAGCGCTCGGCGCCGACTATGCCGTGGGTGCGCTCACGTGGAACAACTACTATGCGTGGATCATGGCGGCCAACAACGTCATCAAACAGATCGACGCCTCGGATTTCGCGACGCTCGACGCCACGCAGAAGTCCTATCTGGGCTTCGCCTACGCCTATCGGGCCATGTTCTACCTCGATCTGGTGCGTCTGTACGAGTTCAAGGAGAACAATTACACTGAAGCGCCCGGGGTTCTCGGGCTGGGCGTGCCCATCGTACTGCCCGAGACTACCGAGGCCGAGGCCAAGAACAACCCCCGTGCCAAGGTCGACGACATCTACGATCAAGTGATCTTCCCCGACCTGGACAAGGCCGAAGAACTATTGAGCGGCTTTACTGCTCCCGACAAGTATACGATCAGTCCGGCGCTGGTCTACGGCCTGAAAGCCCGGGCCTGGCTTGAGCGCGGTACGGCCAAGAACGACGCCGAAGCCTATGTTTCCGCCGCCGAGTACGCCCGCTTGGCCATTAACGCCAGCGGCTGTACGCCCCTGACGCAGGAGCAGTGGGAAGACCCCTCGAACGGCTTCAACAGCGCCACGGCGAACAATGCCTGGATCTGGGGCCTCGCCCTGCCGAGCGAAAGCGTTGCCAACCTGTTCTGCTTCACGGCGCACATGAGCACGGAGAATGCGTGGAGCGCCTACGGAAACGACGCCTGCCGCTGCATCAACAGCAACCTTTACAACAGTATCGACCTGCGCGACTTCCGCCGCCATTCGTGGCTCGATCCCGACCGCAAAGACCCGGAGAAGGAGTCCTACGACTACAAAAGCTGCCGCAAAGAGGGGAAGGAATACTTCAATGAACTGCCCGATTACGCGAACATCAAGTTCCGTCCGGCGCAGGGCGCTTATGAGGATTTCAAGGTCGGCGGAGCCGCAGACCATCCCTACATGCGCGTCGAGGAGATGTACTTCATCGAGGCCGAGGCCAAGGCGCATGAAAATCTTGGCGAAGGAATTCGGCTACTCAATGAGTTCATGAACAACTACCGCATTGTGGGCGGAGGTTACGACTGTACGAACATGTCGTCGTCGGTTGAAAATTTCACCAACGAGCTGATGCTTCAGAAGCGCATCGAGTTCTGGGGCGAAGGCATCGTCATGTTCGACATGAAGCGGCTCGACATGTCCACCCGACGGGGCTATGTGGGAACCAACTCTCCTGCCTCGTACCGGCTGAATACGGAAGGCCGTGCACCCTACTGGAACTTCGTGATCTCGCGCGGTGAGACGCAGAACAACCCCGTCATCGCCACGCAGAACAATCCCGATCCTTCGCAAACGGTCAAGCCGTGGAACGGGTGATGACCATCTGCGATCAAGCTGTCAAATCTAAAAGCAAATTACCGTGAAGACATTCAAGCATATATTACCGTTCCTGCTGGCACTTCTTGTCCTTGCCGGCTGCGAGGACGACGTGAACTATACGCAGGGAACCGCGGAGAATCCCGATTGCTACGGTGTCTACTTCCCGAAGAAGCAGGCTACCCGGACCGATCTGGAGTTCGAACCGGGAACCCAGACCGAAGCGACCTATACGGTCAAACGGCGCAACACCGTGGATCCGATCGTCGTTCCGGTCGTCGTGAAGTCCAACGTCGAGGATATTTTCGTCGTCGAGCCGATCGCATTCGATGCCGGAGAGGACGAGACGACCTTTACGATCAGTTTCCCCAAGGCCCAAATGGGCACGACCTACACTTGCGATATCAACATCGAAGATCCGCGCTACGCTTCGATCTACGGTGCCGATAAGGTGAACCTTTCGATATCGCTCGTGCTGGCCAAATGGGAATTGGTCACCGACGAAAAGACCGGTGAGACCAAAGGCCGCTACCGCGACGACATTCTGGGCAACTTCGCGTCGATAGACAACCCCAATGCTAATCCGAACCCCGAAATCGAACTCGAAATCTACGAGCGTTCGGACAAGAAGGGCTATTACCGCATGAAAGCCTACACTCCGGAGCTGATGAACATCTTCGCCGGAGGACAGGTAAACCACGAGAACCGCAACGTCTGGACCTATGTCGATGCCTCGGATCCGAACAAGGTCTATTATCCCTACCAATCGACCGGTCTGACCCTCTTTTCCGATATGGGTGAGTGGTACATCGCATCGCAGACACCGGAAAATTTCGCCATGGACGAATCAGCCGGACAATATGGCACGCTCAATAACGGCGTGATTACCTTCCCGGCGCAGGGTATCGTGCTCGAACCGAGCGAAGGTGAATATGCCGGAAAATTCTTCTATGCCAACGCAAACGGTCTGCAGCGGATCATGCTTCCCGGAGCCAGGGTCTACGATTACTCGGTGGCCCTCACCAAAAGCGAACCCGCAGACGGTGTCGTCGAAATCGGCGCCACCCTCTCCGAGGACACCCGAGAGTTCCGCTATGCGATCTTCACGGGCAATTTGAGCGACGGCGAGGCGAGCCTCAAGGCACAGGAGATGGCCGATGGCAAGATCGCCGCGGAACTCATCAAGACGATCACTGCTTCGGGGACGATTTCCGTTCAGGATCTGGAAGGCGGCACCGGCAAGTACACGCTTGTAGGCTGCATCTACGGTTCGGACGAAGAGGCGAATCCGGAGGGCGGCGAAACGGCGTCGCAGAATCTGAAAATGCAGGGCTACGCCTCCATTTCGTTCGGATATATCGCCAAGGGCGACGAGGACAAGGTTTCCGTCATTCTCAACATCGGGCTCGAAGCCACGAACGAATTCGCGGGACAAGGCATTACGACGGACAATGCAGCGAAATTCTGGGCCTACGGCGAGGAAATAGAATCCGTCAAATACGGTGTCTTCAAGACGAAAGCCATCCAGGGACTGGACATGACGGCTTTCCTCCAGCAGATGGGCAAGGATTTCACCAAAGAGCAGCTCGATGCCATCAACGGCGGACATTACAGCATCATGCTCACGGGGCTGAACGGCGATACGGAGTATACGTTCGCCGGACTGGCTTACAACGGATATGTCCGCAAACTCGTCACGGCATCCATCAAGACTACCGGCAAATACAACCCGGGATTGGAGAGCGAGTTCCTCTACTCGGATTTCCTGCCGCAGAAAGAACAACCCTCGAAGGAGTATCTCATTTCGACCGAATGGAACTATTATGCCATCAACGTCATGGATGAAAAGCAGATGCGCCGGAAGATCGGTACGGTAACCATTGAAGACGACCCGACGGCAGGCAGTTCGGTCGATCTGCTGACCATTACTGGGCTTACCGGTCTCACATTCGACGAAGGCGGTCAGATTCCTGCGGTCTATGTGCCTTCGGCAGCTCCGCTCGCAGGAATAACCGGGGCGATCTCTCCGATGCTTTCGCAAGACCCGATCGGTGTCATCAACGGCGAGGACATCATCGCCGGCTGCGTCTCGGAGGAGGATCCCGAATCGCTCTATGCGGTCAATTATCCGTTCATCGGAGGCGCCGTGGCCGACGGTTATATCTATTTCGTGCCCACTCCGAACTATGTCGAGCAGGGAGCCACGTTCCGTTATCTGTATACGTTGAGTACGACGACCCCCTATTCGATCCTTACGGACATGTTGCTCGTCGATCCCGCCAAGGATATGGGCGGCATTCCCGAACTGGCCGCAGAGCGGATCGCAGAATTGCGCCGAATGGCCGCAGAGCTCCGGCAGCCGCGGAATTACGTCGAACGGCTCGAATTCTCCGTTTCTACAGAACGCGGTTCCGTCAAAACCGTACCGACCGACTATGCGAAAGGATTCCTGCCCGCATCGGCTCCTGAAGCGAAAGTTGTAAGGGCTACGGTCGGATTCAGCGACGCTGTGCAGCGTGCGAACGGTTCGGGATCGGAACTCCGCTTCCGGAAAACGGCCGCTGCCGAAATCACGCTCAAGTAATATCGGATCGGGAGAGGCCGGTCGTCCGGCAAGTGTCGGCCTCTCCCTTTTTTTCAAGCCAAAAACAACCTGCCGGACTCAAAAATCAGCATGATATATGCATAACAAAACGAAACTCCTGATTTTCGCCTCCCTGCTGCTGGCCGCCTGCTCGACGGATCCCATGCAGGAAATACCGAACCGCGGGGATTCCGCTCCCGAAATCGAGACTTCGGGCAAAATCTGCAATACGTCGGACGACGCCGTGGCCGGTTCGCTCATCGTAAAATTTGGCGAAGAAGCCATTCCCAGTCTCGAACAGAATGCGTTGAATGCGGCCAAGACCCGTTCGGCGCTGACCCGTTCGGGCATCGAATCCGTCGATGACATCCTGAACGACCTGCATGTCACCTCGCTGGAGCGCGTCTTCCCCGAAGCCGGCGAACACGAGGCCCGCACCCGTGCGGCAGGGCTTCACAGATGGTATGTGCTCGGGTTCGCATCGGAAGAGGATCTCGACAAGGCGGCCGAGAGACTCGCAGGTGTCGCCGAAATCTCGAAAGTACAGTTCCGCACCCGTCTCTACCGGGCTTCCGACTGCAAAACCTATCCGTTTCAAGCAACGGCGAACGGCCAGACCCGCGCTTTGGTTACAGCGGATTTCAACGACCCGAATCTTTTCTGGCAGTGGCATTACATCAACAATGCCGACCAGGCCGTTGCCACTACATCGGTGGCCGGAGCCGACATCAATGTGGCCGACGCATGGAAGCTCACGGCAGGTAATCCCGAAGTCATCGTCGCCATCGTGGACGAAGGGGTGAAATACACTCATCCGGATCTGGCGGCCAACATGTGGATCAATCCGAACCCTTCGCCCGAATACAAGAACCAGGACATTCACGGATGGAACTTCGCTGCCGACGGTCCCATTTCATGGGGTCAGAAGGGCGATTCGGGACACGGAACGCACGTTGCGGGCACGGTAGCCGCCGTCAATAACAACGGCATCGGCGTCTGCGGCGTGGCCGGAGGTACGGGCAAGGGAGACGGTGTGCGTCTCATGTCGTGTCAGATCTTCTCGGGAGACCTGACGGGTGACGCCCTCGTGTCGAGCCGTGCCGTAAAATACGCCGCGGATCACGGTGCCTCCATCCTCCAGTGCTCGTGGGGCATCAAGGCGGGAATATACACGTCGGACAACATGTTCATCAAACAATCGCCGATGGATTACGAGGCGCTTCAGTACTTCGCCGCCCAGAAGAACTGCGAGGCCCTCGACGGCGGACTGATCATTTTTTCCGCCGGCAACGAATCGACAGCCATGTCCGGCTATCCGGCAGGCTATCGTGATTATATCTCCGTCACCTCGTTCTCGCCCGACTACCTGCCGGCCAATTATACCAACTACGGTTCCGGCTGTAATATCGCGGCTCCCGGCGGCGAAACGAGCGGTTTGAGCGGTGGGGAGAAAGCCGGCGTCCTTTCGACGCTCTGCTCCGAAACGAGCAACGGAGCGGATTACGGCTACATGCAGGGAACCTCGATGGCTTGCCCGCACGTCTCGGGCGTAGCCGCACTCGGCCTCTCCTATGCCCTGGAGAAAGGGAAGAGATACTCGCTCGACGAATTCAAGACCATGCTGCTCACCTCGGTCAATGAAATCGACTCCCGGCTGGGCGAAGGCTCGAAAGCTACGATCGCCGACGTGTCGATTTACCGCGGCAAAATGGGCACCGGCATTACCGATGCCTATCAGCTGCTCATGCAGATTGAAGGAACGCCTTGTCTGCAGGTCGCATTGGGCGAGGTGCAGCTCATTCCGCTGACGCAGCATTTCGGACAGGGTGCCGAAGACCTTACCTATACCGATATCCAGATGTCGGCCAAGGATATGGAAAAGCTTGGCATCAAGGCGGCTCCCAAAATGTATAATGGAAAACTGATGATCAAATGCACGAAACCCGGATCGGCCAAAATCAAGGTTTCGGCGATAGCCGGCGGTACGAAACCTGGAACGGGCGTCGTGATGGGCGGCATGGTCATCACCAAGGAATTCGCCGTCATCGCCCGTTCGGCCGGCGCAGCAAACGGAGGTTGGTTATAAAAACAGTGCTTGCAATGAAAAAACATCTTTATCATCTGCTCGTTTTCTCCCTGCTCGGCATTTTCGCCGCAAGCTGTTCGGATGACGACGATGCCCCCAACATTCAGTCGGAAATCGTAGGCGAATGGCGCCTTACTTCTTGGTCAGAGAATGCTCCCGAAGGATTTGAGGTATACGTAGAATTCACTTCGGCAGCGACATTCGGACTTTATCAGAAGGTCGAAACATCGAACTACACCAAATACACCGGGCGTTATTCGATCGACGGATCCCGGCTGACCGGAGTGTACGACGACGGCGAGAGCTGGGGCAACGGCTACGATTTCGAGTTGACGAATGGCGGGAACACCCTGACGATGACCACCCGAACCGAGCCGGCCGAAACCAGCGTATATTCCCGGACGATCATTCCGGATGACGTGCGCAATGCCCGAACATCCCGTGCCGAGTTTTCTCTGGAAATGAGGCGAATGCTATAATCTGTAATATTCGTGCCGCTCCGGCATTAAGTGTAAGGTAAGGACAAGAAGATGTGGTTGAAACGCTAATAACGGTCAGACCAGTAACGCTTCAAAGTGTGGAAGGCATTTGTCAACCGACAAATAATTTCGAGTGAAAATCTCTTATCTATAATGTGTTAAAACATTAAAATAAACACATAGCGAAAAAGCAAATTTGGGAAAAGCGTAGCGAATTAGCTGATACAGCGTTCGTTACGCTTTGTTTTTCTATGGAG
>ERZ779870.1155-NODE-1155-length-19641-cov-5.19448_pt1 | contig 19641 bp, 18 predicted proteins | sample MGYA00511247_ERZ779870 | MGnify/ENA primary metagenome ERZ779870 (study PRJEB29588, sample SAMEA2149068) | human gut metagenome | biome: human gut; feature: human-associated habitat; material: faeces | place: Denmark | collected 2008/2010 ...
AGCTGAAATATTGAATTTTCAAGGTGCGAAGCCCTGTTTAGGTGTGGGAAGTTTTAGTAATTCATAAATTGGTGAAAATGGAAAAGTAACAGAAGTATATGAGATGATAATTGAAGTTTTCAAATAATAAAACCAGTAATAAGTGAAATGGCAGCCAGTTGCAGAAAAAAGTAGGCACTGTCTGTTTGGCAGTGTTTTTTATTTTGAAACAACTTGAATTACTAATAGCACATGAGAAAACAAGGAGGAATTCAGTTGTTATAGAAAGCGGTTCAGGCTGCAATATATGAAAAAGCCCTTAAAAACCATTATATAGAAATTCTGTATATTGACTTTGAGGATACAGGAAAATGCATAACGCTCCATCAGGATACAAAGCTGTTAAATAGTGAAAATATTTTTCCAGAGTTCGATGAGCAGATGTTTGATGATTATATCTGTGAGAAAATTATGCGTTATGCATCTGGCGATTAGAGGATCTTAACCGGGTAAAACAGCAGATGACGATGGAAGCGATCACACAGGGAACAGAAGAACACATCATACATCATGTTATGGTCAATTTTATGCTGAATAGCGAGATGCGTTTCATGCAGTCTGATTTTACAAGGGAAAGTGAAGATACAAAAAATGTTTTCCTGTTTGTGGAGGACTATACAGATCCACAGCAGCAGGCATTTATGACTACGCTGCGTTCTATTAAAAACAGCGCTGTCCTGTTTTGTGTTCTTTCTGAAGAGGATGATGCTAAAATAAAGCTATGTTATGAGCCTGTTTTTATCACCCGGGGCTTTGCAGATATGATGGAGACTACGCAGCAGCAGATGATGATATTGCAAAAGAAGCCATTTTGCGAAACAGTACATCCGGACGATCAGCAATATGTAGAGAAATCTGTTAGAAGCCTTAATATAGAGCATCCACATACGAACATATTATACAGAAAAAGAAACCCGCAGGGAAAATGGTTTTATATGCAGTCGGACTTTTCCTATTTCATCGTCGGAAAGAAAAAATATATCTATGTGACCTATCAGGATGTCAGTGCATTGCAGAAGAATGAAGAGCTTACAAAAGCATTGGAGGTACTTGGAACGGTATTTACCAATATATTCTTAGTTCATGTGGAGGATCAGAAAGTAGAATGGTTAAAAATCCAGGCAGATAAGGAAAATGTCCTGAAGCGATGCCAGAATGTCTGTGAGACAAGAAAACTGATCCATGATAATTATATGCTGCCGGAATGTCAGAAGGGCTATCTTGAGTTTACAGATCTTGATACGATCAGTGAACGGTTTGAAAAACATAAGATTCTTCGGTATGTTTATCGTAACAGGAACAGAATTCGTTGTCAGCCTTAATTTTAAAACACTGGATAAAGCTACTGTGTATGGGCCTATCCCTGAGTTAGTGGGTGCAAGGGCACTGGTTGTAGATGATGACGTCCATACCTGCATGAGTGTCAGCAAGATGCTGCGTGAAATTGAAATGCGGGCAGACTGGTCAACTTCTGGAAAAGAAGCTGTCATCAGGGCGCAAGAGGCTTTTGAAGAGAACGATGCATTCAAAGCCTATATTATCGACTGGCTGATGCCAGACATGAATGGAATTGAGACTGTAAGACGGATCAGAGCTGTAATTGGGGATGAAACACCAATCATTATTCTGACAGCATATGACTGGTCAGATATCGAACAGGAAGCAAAAGAAGCTGGTGTTACTGCATTTGTGGAGAAGCCAATCTTCATGTCAGAATTAAGGAGAGTTCTGACGAAGCCTATGGAGATAAAAGAAGAAACATCACAGCAAACAGAAAGAGAAAACCGTTATTCTGGCAAAAAGGTTCTTCTTGTGGAGGATAATGAACTGAACCGTGAAATCGCCACTGCTCTGTTGGAAGAGATCGGAATAATAGTAGATTCTGTGGAGGACGGAACAGATGCTGTTGAACGGATGAATGAAGTAGAAGATGATAGGTATGATCTGATCTTTATGGATATCCAGATGCCTAAAATGAATGGTTATATGACAACCAGGGAAATCCGCACCCTGAAGAATAATAAAAAAGCCAATATCCCAATCGTTGCCATGACCGCCAATGCATTTGAAGAAGATAAAAAGAAGGCATTTAAAGCAGGTATGAATGCTCATGTTGCAAAACCAATTGATATAAAAACAATACTTTCTGTTTTTGACCAGGTGTTTGGAAGGATATAAACCCACACAGATCATATCACATGGCCGTTTAATTCTGTGATCAGGTAGTTGATGAAAAGATATATAACTTGAATGAACAATTTTTCGATTTCCAGAAAAGGAAGAAAATATCTGAAAAAAATCAGGCTGAAGGATACTGGGTGAGGAATATGAAACAGTTAATAATATCAGACAAAGTACAAAAAGAGATGCTTACAGATTTTATGATCATGGGGGAAACCAGGGGACTGATCGGTGGATATTGTGAGGATGAGTTTCCGGTTTACTATGCCAATGAAGAAATGGCACGGATGCTTGGTTACGGTGCAGTGGAAGAGCTGGTTGAAGCAATTAACGGAAAAGTTATTAATACGATCCATCCCGATGACAGAGAACAGGTCATAAAGGATATCGGGGGTGAGTATTATGAGGGATTAACCTATGAGACCACATATCGTATGCCGCGAAAAGATGGCTCCTGGTTCTGGACGGTTGATAAAGGAAAAGTTATACAGACAGCGGAGGGGAAACTGGCTATCATCAGTGCCTGCTATGATATGACATCTTTCGTGGAACGGCATAAGAAACTGGAAGAGCAAAATATGCTGTCTCAGGCAACGATCGATAATATCCCTGGCGGCTATCACAGATGTTCCCTGGAGGTGGGGAATCCATTCTTATATATCAGTGACAGGTTTCTTACTATTCTTGGATGGACCAGAGAAGAGATCAAGACAATATTTGATAATAAATTTGACAATATGCTGCATCCGGATGACCGGAATCTTTCAACAGATTATACCGCCCGTATTCTTGATACATGCGGGCATGGATTTACGCAGGATCAGATTTACCGGCTGCTTGGAAAGGACGGCTATCACTGGGTCACAGATGCCACAACATTGGTGAAATCAGGTAATCAGACCTTCTTCCAGGGAAATATTACAGATATTACGGACTTTGTTAAGGCAAAAGAAAAAGAGGAAAAGGAACTGGAAGACAGTAACCGGATCCTGAACGAACGTAACAGGATATTATCAGCTTTATCCAGGGATTATACAACGGTACTTTTGTGTGATTTAAAGGAGGATACATTTGAAGTTGTAAAAGGGGATACTTTTACCCACAATACCCATACAGGAAAGCAGCATCTAGTTTTGGCAGGTAATTGTTATTCAGAGAGAGTCCGGTATTTTTTTGAAAATGTCCTGATCAAAGAATCAGCTCCAGAGTATTTGGAAAGACTTTTGCCGGATCATCTTATGAAAGAATTACAAGAGACAGACAGTATAGAGATTTATCATAAGACCATACCAAATGGGACAGGTTCCAGGCATTTTCTGGCAAGGGCAATACGATTATCCAATGAGGAAGATCATTTTAAGATCATCCTCGGTTTCTATTCTGTAGATGAAATCATGAAAAAAGAGCAGGAGATAGAGCTTCAAAGAGAGATTATAGAAGGTCTTGGAAAAGAATATTTCTCTGTTCTGGCAGTAGAACTGGACAAAGATCAGGTACTTTCTTATCGTGAGTCTGGGGAGAATGGAAAGATTATTTCAGATTTCTGCAAAAAATGTGGTAACAGATGGTCAAAAATAATTCCTTCTTATGCTGAGACGATGGTATCTGATAATACCAACGGAGAATTTGAAAAGCAGCTGGGTCTGGAAGCTCTGCGTTCACAGGATGAGGATTATTCCATGGGATACGAGTTTAAGTCGGAAACAGGGATCAAATATTATCAGGTAAGAGTGGCATACGTAAAGAAAAAAGACGGAACAAGGATGGCTGTAGTCGGAACAAGAAATATTGACAGTCTGATAAAGAAAGAGCGTATGCAGGAAGAAAAGCTGAAAAAGCATATGCTGTCGCCGAAAATGCAAACAAAGCAAAAACGGAATTTCTGAATAATATGTCCCATGATATCCGTACGCCGATGAATGTAATCCTGGGATATAACCAGCTGATGAAAACACAACTGACAGAACCGAAGCAGCTGGATTATCAGAAGAAAATTGAACAATCCGGAAAACTGTTATTATCCATCATCAATAATGTACTTGATATGGCCCGGATTGAAAGCGGAAAGATGAAAGTAGATGAGAATTATGAAAGAGTTGGTGAGGTTGTAGATGAAATCATAAGTACATTTGCATCTGAAGCGGAAGAAAAAGGAATTCATCTAAGCGGGAACATGCAGGTTACACATAGAAATGTCCTGTGTGATGGTACAAAAATAAGGGAAATTCGTGAACATAATACAACGACCGGAAAAGTCGGAGGAACCGGTCTTGGAATGCCAATCGTAAAGAAAATGGTCGATCTGTTGGGTGGCAGCATTGAAGTAGAAAGTGAACTGGGAAAAGGAACTGTATTTACGGTTACGCTGATGCATAAAATGGCTGACAAGAAATATTACAGCCAGAAGATAGAAACAGTAATAGCATCTGATATGGGAGAAAACCTGCGTGGAAAACATGTCCTGCTTGCGGAGGATAATGATCTGAATGCGGAAATTGCAGTGACAGTTTTGGAAGAAACAGGGCTTGTGATCGAGCGTGTGGAAGACGGAATTCAGTGTGTGAACAGGGTAGAGCAGATGCCGGCCGGAACTTATGACATGATTTTGATGGATATCCAGATGCCAAACATGGATGGATATAAGGCAACCAAGTGTATCAGACGTTTAGATGATAAAAAGAAGGCAGAGATCCCGATCATTGCCATGACAGCAAATGCCTTTGCAGAGGATAGGAAAAGGGCATTTGATGCCGGCATGAATGGACACATTGCAAAACCCATTGATATTGAGAAACTGAGAGCGGTCATTCTTTCTGTATTGAATAAACAGGAAAACTGACAGACTGGGAAGAACAAAAACGGGATAATAAAGATGAACAGAATAAATAAAAAGATGGGAAAAAATAAGAACAAAAGATTATGTTTGGGCATTTTTGCAATTATTATGCTGCTTTTTGTACCGGTTTCTGCTTATGCGTCTGAAATTAAAAGTGATGGGAAAACAACTCAGACAATGGAAGAAGAAAATAAAACCGTGAGAGTTGGCTATTTCCCATATGCCAATTTTCAGGAAGGAAGTTCAGGGGAACACAAGCAGGGAGTAGGCTATGAATATCTTCAGAAAATTTCTTATATAACCGGCTGGAAGTATGAATATGTCTATGGTTCATTTAAAGAGTGCCTGGATATGCTGGCAGATGGAGAAATAGATATACTTGGAAGTGTCAGTTATACACAGGAAAGAGCAGAATCTATCGAATTTTCAACCTATGCCGAGGGAACAGAAAGATATTGGATCTATACCAGGAAGAATCATACGGATCTTGCGGATGGTGATCTGAAACAGATGAATGGCTGTCGTATCGGTGCTGCAGATGGAAGCTATCAGAAGGAACTTCTGGAAAAATGGCTGGACAACAATCAGATTCAGGCAGAGGTTGTTGTCTGTAAAGGCTATGATGAAATGATAGAAAAACTGGATGGAGGTGGACTGGATGCACTTGTGATCCCGGCACTGTCTGTCAACAGCGATTTTATTGCCATTGCTAATATCGGTGTAAGTGACTGTTATTTCGGTGTATCAAAATCCAGACCAGATCTGTTAAAGGAATTAAATTCTGCCATGGAAGAAATCAACAATACAGAAACGGACTACAGCAGCAAGCTGTATGCCCGTTATGAAGGAAAAGCGGTCATAAATTATGCTCTCAATAAGGAAGAAAAACAATGGCTGGAGGCACATGAAAATACGATCCGTGTGGGATATCTAAAAGATAATCTTCCTTTTTGCGGGGAAGAAAATGGAAAACTCACAGGAATTCTTGGAACCGTATTAGATACGGTTCAGGAAAAATATAAAATTACGATCCAGGCAGTTCCCTGTTCCACGGGAGCACAGATGAATGAGGCATTGCAATCTGGTGAAATAGATATTGCCGGTCCCATCATTCAGGATTATTATACACAGGAACAGTTTCAGGTGGTTTTGACAGATGCAATTTTTGATATTACGCCAGTTGTTATTTACAAAGGAAATGAATATAGCAACAGTCTCTCTACGATCGCAGTGACAGAGACCTCACTGTATTCTGAATTGATGGTATCCCTTCTTTTTCCGGATGCAGAAATCAAACAATATGACACACAGGAAGAATGCCTGAAGGCAGTAGCAAATGGAAAAGTAGGAGCAACTGTTATTCCATCTTCAAAGATTAATCTTCTTAATGAAAGTCCACTGACCAAAAGTCTGTCGTTTGCAGAAATGGCAAAACGGCAGGAATTAGCGATGTTTACAACGAAAGGAAACAGAAGATCAGCTACCATTATCAATAAAGCAATCGAGCAGTCATCCAATATTTTAAATGGCGTTGTCCTTGCACAGAATTCTGTTTCGGAAAAGAAAATGACCTTGCAGGATGTCCTTGCAGAGCATGCAGGTTTCGTTATCGGAGTTTCATCTGTGATTATTTTTATATTACTTCTTCTGGTTTATTCCCTTTCAGTAAGCAGGAAAAAACAGATGGAAGCATTGAAAGAAGCACAGGATGCAAATGCGGCGAATATTGCTAAAACGACGTTCCTGAACCATATGTCCCATGATATCAGGACACCAATGAATGCAATTGTTGGATTTACAGATATTGCCATGAAGAGGAAACCGGACAAAGAGGTGGAGAATTGTCTGAAAAAGATCAGGCAGAGTTCAGAATATCTGATGACACTGATTAACGATGTATTGGATATCAGCCGTATTGAAAGCGGTAAACTGGAATATAAACCAGTGCCTGTAGATCTTAGGGATATGATAAATACTGTTTTGTCGATTGCAAGGGGATATACAGAAAATCGTGACCTTAATTTTTATGTTTCGAGAGAAGAACTAAAAACTCCTTATGTGATGGCGGATGAACTCAGAATCAGGGAAGTATTGCTCAACATTATCAGCAATGCAGTCAAATTTACAAAAGACGGAGGTACTATTTCATTTGCTGCAGAAAACGGTCCAGGCAATGAGGAGCACCATATGATCGTACGCTATCGTATATCGGATACCGGGATTGGTATGAGTGAGGAGTTCCAGGCCAGAATATTTGATGAGTTCAGTCAGGAAAATGGTGGGGCAAGAACTAGTTATAAGGGAACCGGACTGGGAATGGCCATTGCCAAACAGTATGTAGATCTTATGGGCGGAAAAATTGAGGTCAGCAGCAAAAAGGGGATTGGTTCAACATTTACGGTAGAAATCCCCCTGCTTATAGCAGAACAGATATTGATTGAAAAGGAAGAAACGTTAAGGAAAGATATGGATTTACATGGTCTGCATGTCCTTTTGGCAGAGGACAATGATTTAAACGCAGAGATAGCAGTAGCTTTATTGGAAGAACAAGGGATGATTGTAACCAGGACTGTCGATGGTAAATCTGCCCTGGCACAGTTTTGCAATACAGCTCCGGGGACCTTTGATCTGATCTTGATGGATATTATGATGCCGGAAATGAATGGATATGAAACGACAACAGCTATCAGAAATCTTCCGGACCGTCCGGACGGAAAGAAAATACCTATTATTGCAATGACGGCAAATGCATTTGCAGAGGATGTACAGGCTGCTTTGAATACCGGGATGGATGATCATGTGGCGAAGCCGATTGATATGAGGATTTTAATATCTGTCATCACAAAATATATAGAACGATGATTCATTTGATGAAAAATTGTATTGAAGGAAACACTCGTTTTTAGATTCCAGGCTTTGACGAATATTCGGACAACTTGATAAAAAGTTCGACGAATAAGGCGGAATATTTGGGCTTCGGGAAAGATTATGTTGCGGAAACGCAGGAAATACCGTATAATAATGCGGTCTGATCTGCATAAAATGATGCATTTTACCATCTGGTGAAAGGTAATGAAGAAGTTGTGTGCATTTCAGAAAAATTTTTTTGTAACGGTTAGAAACGGGCGGTTTTATTTCGCCCGTACATTAAGAAAAAGCAGGTAAAATAAGCATTTATGAGAAAATTAGCATTAAAAGATGAAATTTTATTAACGGTCCAGCAACCCGCCAGATATATCGGCGGTGAGGTGAATATGGTGAAGAAAGATCCGTCCGCAGTGGACGTTAGATTTGCCATGTGTTTCCCGGACGTATACGAGATAGGCATGTCCCATTTAGGCATCCAGATTCTGTATTCCATGTTTAATTCCAGGGAAGATATTTATTGTGAGCGTGTATACAGCCCCTGGATGGATCTGGATCCGATCATGAGGGAGAAGAATATCCCGCTGTTTACTCTTGAGACCCAGGAGCCTGTAAAGAACTTTGATTTTCTGGGAATCACTCTTCAGTATGAAATGTGTTATACCAATGTGCTTCAGATCTTAGACTTGGCACAGATCCCGCTCCATGCAGCAGACCGTGGGGAAGATATGCCAATTGTCATCGGAGGCGGTCCATGTGCCTATAATCCGGAGCCTTTAGCAGATTTCTTTGATATGTTCTATATCGGAGAAGGTGAGACAGTTTACTTTGAACTTTTGGACTGCTATAAGGAAAACAAGAAGAACGGCGGCAACAGAAGAGACTTTTTAGAGAAAGCAGCCCAGATCGAGGGAATCTATGTCCCGGCCTTTTATGACGTAGAGTACAATGAAGATGGCACATTAAAAAGCTTTACACCAAATTGTCCAACTGCAAAGGAAAAGATCGTTAAGCAGGTAGTAGCAGATATGGACAGCGTGCCATATATTGAAAAGCCGCTGGTGCCGTTTATTAAGGTGACTCAGGACCGAGTGGTTTTAGAGATCCAGAGAGGCTGCATCCGCGGATGTCGTTTCTGCCAGGCTGGTAATGTGTACCGCCCGTTAAGAGAACACAGTCTGGAATATTTAAAGCACTACGCCTACGATATGCTTAAGAGTACCGGACATGAGGAAATATCCTTAAGTTCTTTAAGTTCCAGTGACTATACCCACCTGGAAGGCCTTGTAAATTTCCTGATTGATGAGTTTAAGGGCAAAGGAGTAAATATTTCCCTTCCGTCCCTGCGTATTGATGCGTTCTCCCTGGATGTTATGAGCAAGGTGCAGGATATTAAAAAAAGCAGCCTTACCTTTGCGCCTGAAGCAGGTTCCCAGCGCCAGAGAGATGTTATTAATAAGGGACTGACCGAAGAAGTAATCTTAAAGGGTGCCAGTGATGCTTTCCATGCAGGCTGGAACCGTGTAAAACTGTACTTTATGTTAGGACAGCCTACAGAGACCGTGGAAGATATGGAAGGAATTGCCCTTCTTTCTGAGAAGATCGCAGAGACTTACTATGACGAGATCCCAAAAGACCAGAGACACGGCAAGGTCCAGGTAGTTGCCAGCTCCTCTTTCTTTGTTCCAAAGCCATTTACCCCATTCCAGTGGGCAAGAATGTGTACCAAGGAAGAGTTCTTAGAGCGTGCCAATATCGTCCGCGGCAAGTTCCGTGAAATGAAGAACTTTAAGAGTTTAAAATATAACTGGCATGAAGCAGAACTGACTGTATTAGAGGGTGTTCTTGCAAGAGGCGACCGCCGTGTAGGTGCTGTGATCGAAGAAGCATACCGCAAAGGCGCTATCTATGATTCCTGGTCCGAGTTCTTTAAAAATGAAGTCTGGATGGAAGCATTTAAGACCTGCGGCGTAGACATTGATTTTTACACCATCAGAGAGCGCAGCTTAGACGAGCTGTTCCCATGGGATTTCATTGATGCCGGTGTTTCCAAAAATTTCTTAAAGAGAGAATGGCAGAATGCACTGGATGCGAAGGTGACTCCAAACTGCCGTATGAAATGTTCTGGCTGCGGTGCTGCCAAATACGGCGGCGGTGTCTGCTTTGAAAAACGATAAGACCGCAAATAGTGCAAATTAACAGATTAATGTAAATAAAAGGAACAAAACAAACAATGATGAAAATTCGTATAAAATTTCGTAAGTACGGCACCATGAAATTCATCGGCCATCTGGACGTTATGCGTTACTTCCAGAAGGCGATCCGCCGATCAGAGGTTAACATCCGTTACAGCGAGGGCTTCAGTCCTCACCAGATCATGTCCTTTGCTGCACCTTTAGGTGTAGGTATCACCAGCAAAGGCGAATATGTGGATATTGAGGTGTTAGATACTGAAAATTCAAAAAAGATGATCGACCGTTTAAATGCAGTGATGTCAGAAGGCTTTGAGATCCTGGAGTACAAGCTTCTTCCTGACGATGCAGCCAATGCCATGTCTATCGTTGCAGCTGCCGACTACAGTCTTGTTTTCCGCCCTGGTTATGAACCGGAAAAGGAAAGCCCGGAAGAATGGTTTGAGAAACTGGTCCGTTTTTTTGACGCTGATCATGTGATGATCATGAAAAAGACAAAAAAAGGCGAGAGAGAAATGGATTTAAAGCCTTTTGTCTATGAACTGAACGTGCGTAAAAACGGGGAGGTTCCTGCGCTCTTTATGAAGGTGTCTGCAGGCAGTGCTGCAAACATTAAGCCGGAGCTTGTTTTAGATGCATACTATGCTTCTTTAGGAGAAGAACGTCCTCAGTTTGCTTTTATGACAGAGAGAGAAGAAGTTTATGCAGATACAGCCACAGCAGAAGAAGCTGAGGCTGGCACACATAAATTTGTGACACTTGGAGATCTGGGACAGGATATAGAATAATGGATAAATTAGTCATTACCCGTTTGCAGGGAAAAATATGTACAGCTTCTGTTTCTGACAGAAAGGTGACAGGTATCACCCTGGAAGAGGAAGATAAGGCATCTATCCTTAATAATATTTACATTGGAAAGGTCCAGAAGGTAGTTACAGGCATTAACGCAGCCTTTGTTGATCTGGGCGTGACCATTGGCTATTATAGTCTGGATGAAAATAAAGAACATTTATTTACCCAGCAGGGAAGAAACGGTAAATTAAGGCCCGGAGATGAGATTTTAGTCCAGGTAAGCCGGGATGCGGTAAAAACAAAAGCACCGGTGCTTACTGCTAATCTGTCCCTGCCTGGGCGCTTTTGCGTTCTTACAGCTGGAAAAACAGGCATTGGTTTTTCTGCAAAACTCACCGATACAACCTGGAAAAACCAGATCCGGAAAATACTGCCGGAAAAAGAGTTTGAAGATTTTGGCATTATTATAAGGACCAATGCCAGATCCGGTGATCCGGAACAGATCTTAGAAGAGTGCGAAACATTAAAAATCAGACTGAAGCAGCTATTGAAGGAAAGTTCCAGCCGTACCTGCTACAGCTGTCTGTACAAAAATCTTCCTGCCTATATTACAGGCATCCGCGACTCTTATGCAGGCAAACTGGAGGAGATCATCACAGATTGTCCTGATCTCTATGACCAGCTAAAAGAGTATCTGGAAAACAGCCAGAAGGAAGATGCGGAAAAATTAAAACTGTATACAGATGATCTGCTTTCTCTTGGAAAGCTTTACAGTCTGGAAAATGCTCTTTCAAAGGCACTTGATAAACGGGTATGGCTGAAGTCCGGTGGCTATCTGGTGATCGAGCCAACAGAAGCCATGGTAGTGATCGATGTAAATACGGGCAAATACGAAGGCAAAAAGAAGCTGGAAGAAACCGTATTAAAGATTAATTTAGAGGCAGCAGCAGAAATTGCAAGACAGTTGCGTCTGCGCAACCTTTCTGGTATTATTATGGTGGATTTTATTGATATGAACCAGGAAGCAAACAAAGAAGCGTTAATGGACGCTTTACGGGCAGCTGTCGCAAAAGACCCGGTAAAAACAGTTGTAGTAGAAATGACCCGTCTGAATTTAGTGGAGATCACCCGTAAAAAGTTGAGAAGACCACTGTATGAACAGGTGGCTAACAGTACAAGGGAATAGGGGAAAACAAACATGAAGATCATAATTGTAGGCTGCGGTAAAGTAGGAACTACTCTGGCAGAACAGTTAAACAGAGAAAACCATGACATCACACTGATCGATACCGATGATGAGGCATTGAAAAATATTTCTGACAATGTGGATCTGATGAGTGTAACAGGAAATGGTGCGATTTATCAGGTACAGATGGAGGCAGGCATCCAGGAGGCAGATCTGATGATTGCCACCACTAACTCAGATGAATTGAACATGCTCTGCTGTCTGATCGCAAAAAAAGCAGGTAACTGCCATACCATTGCACGTATCCGTAATCCTGAATATTCCGCGGAGATCGGCTATATCAGAGAGGAATTAAACCTTTCCATGGCCATTAACCCGGAACTGGCAGCTGCGAGAGAAATCGCAAGACTTCTGCGTTTTCCGTCTGCTATTAAGATCGAGCCGTTTGCTAAAGGAAGGATCGAGCTGTTAAAGCTTCTCATCCCGGATCATTCCAATTTAGACCAGTTAAAGGTCATGGATGTGGTAAATAAGTTAAAGAGCAATGTGTTGATCTGTGCTGTAGAGCGCGGGGATGACGTTGTGATCCCGGATGGTAATTTTGTGATGCAGAAAGGAGACAAGATCTCATTTATCGCATCCCATACAGACAGTGCGGACTTCTTTAAGAAAGCCGGAATCGTAAACAACTCCGTAAAAACTGCCATGTTTGTAGGCGGTGGAAAGCTGACATATTATCTTTGCAACCAGCTGGCAGATACAAAGATCAAGATCAAGATCATCGAGCAGGATGAAGCAAGATGCAGAGAGTTAAGTGAACTGCTTCCAAATGCCATGATCATCCACGGGGATGGTTCTGATCAGCAGGTCTTATTAGAAGAAGGCATCCGCCAGACAGAAGCATTTGCATCTTTAACAGGTTTTGATGAAGAAAATATCATGCTTTCCCTGTATGCAGCCAGCCAGTCTAATGCAAAGCTGATCACAAAGGTAAACAGAATCTCTTTTGAGAGCGTGATCAATTCCCTGAATTTAGGAAGCCTGATCCAGCCGAAAATGCTTACTGCAGACCTGATCCTTCAGTATGTAAGAGCAATGCAGAATTCTATGGGAAGCAATGTAGAAACTCTTTATAAGATCGTAGCTGACAAGGCAGAGGCGTTGGAATTCCGCGTAAAAGAAGGATCCCCTCTTCTTGGTATTCCGTTGGAAAGGCTGCAACTGAAAAATAATCTGTTAGTAGCCTGTATCAACCGCAGCGGCTGTATTATTACCCCTCGAGGCAAAGATACGATTGAAGCTGGCGATACCGTGATCATTGTTACGACCCATACAGGCCTGAATGATCTGACCGACATATTAAAGTAAAGGGGTTTAGGCAATGAATCATAGTATTATTATTTATATGTTAGGCTGGATCATGAATATAGAAGCGGCGCTGATGCTGATCCCTATCCTGACAGCAGTCGTTTATAAAGAAGGAATTATCAGCTGTTACGCAGGGGTAGCAGTTGTATGTGCAGTTCTTGGTTTTTTATGTACCAGAAAAAAGCCAAAGGTAAGGATGTTTTTTGCAAGGGAAGGCTTTGTACTGGTTTCCTTAGGCTGGCTGGTTCTAAGCTTTTTTGGCTGCCTTCCTTTTGTGTTAAGCGGGGAGATACCTCATTTTATTGATGCTTTGTTTGAAATTGTGTCCGGTTTTACTACTACCGGTTCTAGTATCCTTCCAGAGGTGGAGAAGCTGTCAAAAGCCAGCCTGATCTGGAGAAGTTTTTCCCACTGGATCGGAGGCATGGGCGTTCTTGTATTTATCCTTGCTATTCTTCCCATGGCAGGAGACTATGATATGCACATCATGAGAGCAGAAAGTCCGGGACCTTCTGTAGGGAAACTGGTACCGAAGATCCGTATTACTGCAAAACTTTTGTATATCATCTATTTCTGTATTACAGTGGCAACGGCTGTTTTCTTATTAATTGGAAAAATGCCTGTATTTGATACTATCTGTATGAGCCTTGGCGCAGCAGGTACAGGAGGTTTTGCCTGCCGAAACAGCGGCCAGGCGGGATATACGGTATACCAGCAGGCAGTTTTAAGTATTGCCATGATCCTTTTTGGCATTAACTTTAACGTATATTACCTGCTTCTCATCCGCAAACCAAAAGAAGCATTTAAGTGTGAGGAAATGCGTGGATATCTGGCGATCATCCTGATCGCAGTGGTACTGATCACTGTTAATATCCGCTCCATGTTCCCGTCCCTTTTCCTGGCTGCCCATCACGCATTATTCCAGGTTGCTTCTATTATTACAACTACAGGTTATTCCACTGTGGATTTTGATAAATGGCCGGAATTTTCAAAATGCATTATCGTACTGTTAATGTTCATCGGTGCCTGCGCCGGAAGTACAGGCGGCGGAATGAAGGTTTCACGTATTATGATCGCATTTAAAGAAGCCAAACGGGAAATCTCTACTATGATCCACCCAAGAAGTGTAAAGGTCTTAAAATATGAAGGAAAAGTGATCGGAAATGATACTCTTCGTGTTTTAAACTGCTATATCATCGTATATTTTATGCTGTTTGTAGCGTCGGTCCTTATTGTCAGCCTGGATAATTACGATTTTACCACCAGCTTTACAGCAGTAGCAGCAAACTTCAACAATATTGGACCGGGACTTTCCGTTGTAGGACCTGCTTCCAATTTCTCCATGATGTCCTATCTGTCAAAATCCGTGCTGATCTTTGATATGCTGGCAGGAAGACTGGAGCTGTTCCCGGTACTTGTCCTTCTTTCTCCTGGAACCTGGAAGAGAGGATAAAAACAGCCCTATAAAATATATTGGCGCAGTCCAAAAAAAGCAGTCCAAAAAAAATTAAAAATGTCCTTGACATTTGAAAAGTCGGGTGCTATTATACTTGAGTATGCCGCACAGCGAGGTAAAAGATTTCGCAAAGAAACACCGAAGCTGGCGAGTAATGAACATAGGAGGTGCCTTTTTATGTACGCGATTATTGCAACAGGCGGAAAGCAGTACAAGGTAGCAGAAGGCGATGTCATTAAGGTAGAAAGACTGGGCGCAGGCGCAGGCGAGACCGTAACATTTGACCAGGTGCTGGCTGTAAACAACGGCGAACTGCAGATCGGATGCCCAACCGTAGCCGGAGCAACTGTTACAGCAACAGTTGAGAAGGAAGGTAAGGCTAAGAAAGTGATCGTTTACAAGTATAAGAGAAAGACTGGCTATCACAAGAAGAACGGCCACAGACAGCTCTATACACAGGTTAAGATCGAAAAGATCAATGCCTAATTGTAAATGATATGATTCAGGCAACTGTATTAAAAGATTCCAGAGATTCAGGCAATGTGCTTTACCGGGGGATTGTGATTGAAGGTCATGCTGGATATGCTGAAGAGGGTGAGGATATCATCTGCGCAGCTGTATCGGCGCTGGCGATCAATTTTTATAATTCGGTAGAGACATTTACGGAAGACCCATTTGAGGGGGCTGCCGGACAGGAGGACGTTCAGTTTGACTTTCGGTTTACCTCAGATATAAGTCCTGAGTCGCAGCTCCTTATGAATTCTCTTATTCTAGGACTTCAGAATATTGAGAAGGATTATGGGAGAACATATATTATCATCCGATTCAAGGAGGTGTAAGACATGTTAAAGATGAACCTTCAGTTATTCGCTCATAAAAAGGGTGTTGGTTCTACTAAGAACGGCCGTGATTCCGAGTCCAAGAGACTGGGCGCCAAGAGAGCTGATGGACAGTTCGTACTGGCAGGAAACATCCTGTACAGACAGCGCGGTACACATATTCATCCTGGCAACAACGTAGGTAAGGGCGGCGACGATACCTTATTTGCTTTAGTAGACGGAGTTGTTAAGTTTGAAAGAAAGGGCAGAGACAAGAAACAGGTTTCTGTTTACCCAAGAGCAATCAACGAGTAATTCTGAGGGCCCCATACGAATATGTATGGAGCCCCTTTTTTCTGTATCCTCAGTGGTAAAAGCATAGTTTGGTTACTGGGGATCTTCACATTCAACACCAACAGGAGGTGCTGTATAATGTTTGCAGATAGAGCAAAAGTATTTATAAAGTCCGGTAAAGGCGGAGACGGCCATGTTTCTTTCAGAAGAGAACTGTATGTTCCTAATGGCGGTCCTGACGGCGGAGACGGCGGAAGAGGCGGCGATGTTATTTTCCAGGTAGATACCGGAAAAAACACACTGGTAGATTTCCGTCACATCCATAAATATGTGGCAAAAGACGGACAGGAAGGCGGAAAGCGCCGCTGTCACGGAGCAGATGCCGATGATCTGATCGTAAAAGTACCAGAAGGTACTGTAATTAAAGATTTTGAATCCGGAAAAGTCATTGCAGATATGTCCGGTGATAATAAAAGAGAAGTTATTTTAAAAGGCGGAAAAGGCGGCCTTGGCAACATGCATTTCGCAACCTCCACCATGCAGGTTCCCAAGTATGCACAGCCTGGACAGCCTGGACAGGAACTGTGGGTCACCCTGGAGCTTAAGGTGATCGCAGACGTAGGTCTGGTAGGATTTCCAAATGTTGGAAAATCTACTTTATTATCTGTAGTCAGCAACGCAAGACCTGAGATCGCAAACTATCATTTTACCACCTTAAATCCACATCTGGGTGTGGTAGATCTGGGTGATGGCGCAGGTTTTGTTATGGCAGATATTCCTGGACTGATCGAGGGAGCTTCTGAGGGAGTAGGACTGGGACATTCCTTCCTGCGCCACATTGAGCGTACCAAAGTATTAGTCCATGTAGTAGACGGTGCATCTGTAGAAGGAAGAGATCCGTTAGAGGACATTCTGACGATCAATAAAGAACTAGAAGCATATAATCCGGAACTTTTAAAGCGTCCTCAGGTGATCGCAGCTAACAAAATGGATGCCTGTTTCTCAGAAGATGACTCCAACGACATCATTGCCAGATTAAAGGCAGAATTTGAGCCAAAGGGCATTAAGGTATTCCCAATCTCCGCTGTCAGCAGACAGGGCGTAAAAGAGCTGTTATGGCATGTAAATGACCTGTTAAAGACAGTAGATTCCGCACCGGTTGTTTTCCAGAAGGAATTTGAGATCGAGTACCAGGGCGACCGTAACCTGCCTTACACTGTTACAAGAGCAGATGATGGTGCTTATGTAGTAGAAGGACCAAGAATTGAAAAAATGCTTGGTTATACCAACCTTGACTCTGAGAAGGGATTTGATTTCTTCCAGAAGTTCTTAAAGAACACCGGTATTTTAGAGGACCTTGAAAAGGCCGGTATCAGTGAAGGTGACACTGTCCGTATGTATGGACTGGAGTTTGATTATTACAAATAAAATGTGACTATTGATCGTATTCGTTTATATAGATAAAGGAGAAACCAATGACAAGTAAGCAGAGATCCTATTTAAAAGGTCTTGCAATGAACCTGGATCCGATCTTCCAGATCGGTAAGTCCAGCCTTACACCAGAAGTGACACAGGCTGTTTCTGAAGCATTAGAAGCCAGAGAACTTGTAAAGATCACTGTATTAAAGAACTGTCTGGATGATGGCAGATCGATCGCAGAAGTACTGGGCGAGCGTACTCATTCAGAAGTAGTACAGGTGATCGGAAGAAAGATCGTACTGTATCGTCCGGCAAAGGATGAGACAAAGAGAAAGATCGTATTACCTTAATCACAGATGATCGCAGAGGTTTGACATGGCAAAAATAGGAATTTTGGGAGGAACCTTTGATCCTGTCCATAATGGCCATCTTGCCCTTGGGAAACAGGCATATGAGCAGTTTAAACTGGATGAGATCTGGTTTATGCCATCCGGCCATCCTCCTCACAAGAAGAGCCGTCTGGTGACGCAAGGAAAAGAACGGGAAGATATGGTTAAGCTGGCAATTGCGTCAGTTTCCTATTTTGTATATTCCGATTTTGAATTAAAAAGGGAAGGAAACACCTATACAGCGCAGACATTAACATTGCTCAGGGAAGCTTATCCCCAGCATGAGTTCTATTTTATCATAGGTGCAGACTCCCTTTATGAGATCGAACAGTGGTATCATCCGGAACTGGTGATAAAACAGGCAGTTTTACTGGCAGCAGCAAGACCCTATGAAAAAGAACATCCAAATTTTGAAAAGCAGGTAAAATATCTGCAGGAAAAATTTGATGCCAGGATCGGAGTGATACGTTTTGAAGAAATGGATGTATCCTCCAGACAGATACGAAAAGCAGTTGCGCTGGGACAATCTATTAAAGATCTGGTTCCAGGTCCGGTTGCCGGATATATCAGGATACATGGACTTTACAGAGAAGCCTTTGAAGATTAAAGGAGCGAGACAGTTATGCAGATGAGCAATCATTGCAGCCAGATCATGATGCTGCGCAGTAAACTGAAAACAAAACTGGATCCTATGCGTTATGAACATTCACTCAGCGTATCTTTTACCTGTATGAATCTTGCCATGCGTTATGGATATGATATAGATAAGGCAGAACTTGCAGGACTGATGCATGACTGCGGTAAGCGTTTTGCAGATGAGATTATCTTAAAGAAATGTATCAGCCACAAAATTCCTGTGACTGATGCAGAAATGAAGGCACTTCCGGTACTTCACGCCAAGTACGGTGCCTGGCTGGCTGAAAATAAATATGGGATCGAAGATCCGGAGATCATAAGTGCCATTGCCTGTCATACAACAGGTAAGGCGGACATGTCCGTTCTGGATAAGATCGTATATATTGCAGATTATATTGAACCAAGACGCTATAAAGCGGATAATCTGCCTCAGATGAGAAGGCTTGCCTATGAAGACCTGGATCAGACCATGTATGAAATATTAAAAAGTACACTGGAATATCTTGCAAAGAAGGGCGCAGATGCTGATCCTATGACCGCTACAGCTTATGAGTACTTCAAGCAGCTGGTAGCAGCCGAAAAGTAAAAGGAGAAATAGAATGAATTCTAAGGAAATGGTAAAGATCGCCTACGAGGCGTTAAGTGATAAAAAGGGCCAGGATATCAAGATCATCGATATCCAGTCTGTATCTGTTCTTGCTGATTATTTCATCATTGCAGACGGAAGCAACCCAAACCAGGTACAGGCAATGGCTGACAATGTAGAAGAGATGCTTGGCAAAGCAGGCTGCGAATGCAAACAGATCGAAGGCTATCAGAGTGCAAACTGGATTCTTATGGACTACAAAGATATTATCGTGCATATTTTCTGCCGCGAAGACCGTCTGTTCTATGATCTGGAGCGTATCTGGAGAGATGGAAAGACATTTGTGGATGTAAATGAGATTGATTAAATGTTTGTTTAATTCCTTTTATTTCGCGAACATTCCCTCTAATCACGAACAAGGGATAAAATAAGTGTGAAAAATTCCTTTTATATCACGAACAGAAAGGGAAAAACCTGCAAATGGTTTTTCCCTTTTATCGTGAATAAGAGATAAAAATGATGTGGTATAAAAAAAGTTGACACCTCATTCTCAAGGATTTGAGATATAATCAAGAGGATAAGGA
>ERZ779870.1160-NODE-1160-length-19586-cov-7.36096_pt1 | contig 19586 bp, 15 predicted proteins | sample MGYA00511247_ERZ779870 | MGnify/ENA primary metagenome ERZ779870 (study PRJEB29588, sample SAMEA2149068) | human gut metagenome | biome: human gut; feature: human-associated habitat; material: faeces | place: Denmark | collected 2008/2010 ...
TATCATAGAAGGACCTTACTTAGGTTATTTTACAGAAAAAGTTTCATAGGCTCAAGTTCTTCCTCAAAATCACGTGATGGTTACTACATAACAGTAAATTTCGAGAAATTTATTCCAAATGATTCTTCGTTCAAACCAAGAATCCGTAAGATTCGTTTTGGATGGCTAGATCATACAGATTGGCATTCTCAGAGTGCATCTTCAGGTCAGCAAGCAAGTATACGTCCTAATGTTAGAGATAATAAATTAAAACTTCTATACAATGCAGATCGTGGTGGTCGCCTGTATGCCTACGCTTCTCAATTCGAAAAGCTTCTATAACTCTAAAGGTTTATTTAAAAATAGGAGGGAATGTATTTTCTGCATTCCCCCTATTTCTTAGTTGCTTATATTCCATTTCTGGCGATACAACTCTGACCACCAGCCATTTCTTTTTTTCGTTATTTCAAAATCTCCTGCCACATCTTCGATATTATCCAAGAAATCACGTAATCTTCCAACAATTACCTGCTTTGAATTCATGTCATACGAATAATAATCCTTTAACGCTACAAAGAACTCAGCAATTGCAATATTTTGAATATCAGGTATTGTAAATTCAGCCTCGACTTTTTGAAATTTTTCTAAAGTATAGATTAGGAAGTTCCGTGTTTCCATAATGGCTTCATCAATTCTTTCATCAGTAATCATTGTTAATTGTGATTGATTCATCATTACCTTTTGACACACTAACATCAAATCAATACCTATTGAATTTTTATTTGATGTATGTGCTCCCGTACGCGTTTCAGCCTGAACTGGGTAACATTTTTTTAGATAAAATCCAGCAGAATATATACTTTCTAAAACAGCTAACCAACTATCTAAACTTTTATCATGAAACGAAAAAACCAAGTAACCGTCCTTCTTTACTTTTTTGTGACATTCACTTAGAACAGCTGTAATACCATCCTGATAATACTGAAAGTCCTTACCAGCTATAGAATTAACAATAATTTCTCTTTCTTTTGGCGAAACTGGTTCAGTAAATCCAATTTGATCAGCAATGCTACTCTGATAATTCCAAACATGAAAAAAGTCAATTAATTCCGAATACATAACATTCGCTCCATAAGGTGGATCCGTAAGAACCATATCTACTGATTCATTAGGAATAAAATCTAAATGTCTTGAATCAGAACACTTTAAAAGGGGATGTTTTCCATCAATCATAGCATATTCTGTTATTGGACAAGCTTCAACGGTGTCACCGTTTTCTATCTGAATAGAATCATACCTACCATTTTCAAGCCTCTTGACAGATAAATCATATATATTTTTGTTAAAACGTTTTCCACGGAGAATTTTCTTTATCGTTTTTTCAAACGTACCTGTACCCAGTTTTGTCCCCCATACACAATTCTCTACAGGCATAGTAATTGGCACATACGCATGATTAAAGAAAATGTTACAGATTTTATACGCATTCTGTTGATATCTACAAAACATATTATTCATCTCAAGCATTCCTGAGAAAGCCAATTGAAGCCATAATTGTACATTTTTGTCTTCAACTTCATTTATAGCTTTCATGAGAAGTCCTAGGCATAATAATTGACGCTCGTTAAACAAATCTTTGAATTTTTTATATCTGTGGTTTCTTATTTGATTTGTATTGTAGCCCTCAGGTATCTCTTGAGTTGGGATTGGTAATTCTTTCTCCAGACTCGAAAAGTCTGTCTTTGCCTTTTTTAATAGTTCTTTGTCCTCTTGATCAGGAGCCTTGTAATCATGTGCCTTGCAGTGAGGGCAATAATATTCTATTGCAACAATATCTGTTGAAAAAGGATAACCTGTTTCTGGTCCATAATCAGATAAAACTTTTTCCTCTCCACACTCAGGACAAAAAAACGTACCATTTTTCACATATGATTCTTTAGGGGATTTCAATTCCCAACCGCATTCGCAAACATATGATCCATTCTCAAATTTAGTTTTTTCTAACTTTCCGCATTTAGGACAAACAACAGTAAACTCATCTTTTTTGTAAGCTATGATAAAGCTTGAAAAAAATCTATGTTCTTTGCACTCTGAATCAGACTTAGCTTTCTTAACATGAAACGAATACATTCCATCCGCTTTTTTTCCACAACATGAACATGTTGTTTTATAATAGCTTTTAATCTTCTCCCCCACTATTTCTTCTAATCTTTTTACTTCTGCTGTTACAGCTTTTTCATCAACCGGCTCAACCAGTGCTTTTGTTACAAATAATGACAGTGGTTGAAGATCATTCCCGATGACATTGCAACCAAATCTTAAAGCTTCAAAAATTGTGGTTCCTCCACCCATAAACGGATCAAGAATAGTAATATCTCCTCTATCTGCGGATTTCTTATAAAAAAGATCTTCTATATCATCATCCTTATTAGCCAAAAAACCAAGTAAAGACATCCTAAAATTTGCAGTAATTCGTCTTGCAAAATATTTATGTATGAAAAATACTGGTTTTTTTCTACTCGCTTCTTTTCTCGACGGTTGATACATCACATCACAAGGCATATCTGCTTGAAAAGCATTTTCATAAAGCATAATATTTACTCCTTTAACTCATATTCTTCAAAGGAAAATTCTACTATATCACCTATATTGCAATCCAACGCTTTGCAAATTTTTTCTAGGCTTTCCATAGATACATAATCATTTTTCCCTAATTTTGCCAAAATATTAGAACTGATTCCCGCCATAGAAATTAAATTTGTTCGTTTAAGTTTTCTATCTAATAACAATTTCCATAATTTTACATATGAAACAGACAAAATTGCTTACCTCCCTGTATAGTTTTCCTCTCATATAATGACTAATATAGCCGATATATCACGATATGTCAATATTTAATCATATTATCATGACACATTAAATCCATTTAACTTTGCCCTCTCACTAGCCACCTTTCTCCGTTCTTCTGTATATGGTGCAGTCAGACGAACCGACATCCTGCCTTTATCTATCTCAAAGGTCATTCCTCCTTCATTATTCTGACTCTTAAGCCGACAATTATCTGGATATTGTTCAGCAAAGGACATAAACCTACGTTGCAATCCCTTGTTATAAGTAAACACATTCCAAAAATCATCTTCCTCATTTGTAAGAATAATAGTTTCCTTCTCATACTTCGTTAATCTTGTCATAAATATCATTCCTTTCAATTCTGTATCAAAAAAATCAAGTGTAGATATAGTTTTTTGCACTTCATCACCTACACATATAGTTTTTATTAAGCTATCTCTTTCACAGTTAATAAATCCTTTTATTACGCTTTCAAATATTTCCGTTCCCTAATCCTCTTCTTTTTAGGATTGTATGCTCTGAAAAGACACGCCGCATGCATATTCAATTCAGGTATCCTCATATTCAAAAGCTATTCAATTATCAATGTGCAAAGATTGATATTACTAAATATCCTTCTATATAACGAAATGCTGAGAGGCATTTTTACAGGGTTTTCTGGGAAATATATAAAAATTTTTGAATTGTTGATGTGCGATATAGAACAAAAAATAACCAACTACAACATTGATTACTTCCATTTTGATATTTAGATATTTTTAATAAAACAAAAAACAGCTGGGTGTACCAACTTTTTGGTACACTCAACTGTATCTTTTATTGCTAGTTTTCTTTTACACCATTCTTTTGCAGAGTCCTTCTCTTAGACTTTTAAAAATTTGGTGTAAATGTGGTGTAGTAACCTGTTTTTCTGTTTAAAATATAGCTTAAAATTTCTTGCTCTTAGTACAATTTCGCTCCTGCCGGAATTTTATCATCCAGGATCAGAACATTGAGTCCTTCTCTTCCTTCTACAAGGTGTGTAGCGGAGATGATCATACCGCAAGAATCAATTCCCATCATCTTACGTGGTGGAAGGTTTGTGATTGCAAGCAATGTCTTTCCTACTAAGAATTCTGGCTCATAGTAATCGTGAATTCCGCTTAAAATCACACGATCTACGCCACTTCCGTCGTCTAATACGAACTTCAGAAGCTTCTTAGATTTTGGAACTGCCTCACATTCTTTTACCTTTACAGCACGGAAATCTGACTTGCTAAATGTTTCGAAATCAACCATATCTTCGAATAATGGTTCTACTTCTACGTTAGAGAAATCGATCTCAACCTTCGCTGGTGCAGCTGTTTCTTCGACTGGAACAACTACTTTTGCAGCTACTGGAGTTGTCTGTGCAGCGTTGTTTGCTTCGTTCTTAGCAGCGCCCTGTGACTTCATTGTCGGGAGCAAAATTCGGCTCCCTTCATCCTGCTCCATGCCGCTCTGTAAGGCTTCAAAGCCTGCACAATTCTCGGTTCGTGAAACTTTTTTCATTCGTCTCGTGTCCTCTTGTGCCGTCCTTCTCGCTTCAAAAGTTGTAGAAAAGTTGTAGAAAGTTGTAGTGCGCCTGTTATGGCATATCGCTGGCACAGGAATGGCAGAAAACTGCTGTGTTTCTCAGGATGCTGTTCTACCATGAACTCTATATAAAGAACGGCTTGATCTTTTAACCGCAGACGCATACATTATTATATAATAACCTTCAAGTCCATCCAAGTCAACGATTTTATCGAAACATTTTATTACTTTTATTACCCCGCCTTTAATACATAATACATAAATAAAGAGGAGACTGTCATGCCAGAATACCAACTTCAAATCAAACAAGTGGTAGATTACCCACGATGCCGGATTTATCGTGAGTTCATCCACAAACTGATCAACGACCGGAGCATCCGCATAAACGGAGGCTCCGGTCTTTTTCATTTTACTGTACTTTGCAGCTATGCAAACTTCCGCACCTCATACCGCCGTATTGACGGGATCAGTTATACAGTCTCGCCCGGCGAATGGGTGTGCACCGTCAAGGAACTGTCTTGCTGGTTCCGCACCCGCTTTCATCGGCAGGCGCTGTCCATGCTGGATACCCTTCAGAAGCAGCACTTGATTTCCTATACACTGCTGGGCCATGGCAATGTAGTCAAATATAAAATCCTCCACTGGGCCCGCCACAATTCCGCACTGGAGTACAATGCCCCATGCCAAAAGGATACCGGTTTTTTCTTCCTTCCAGTCTCTGTTGCCCTGGAACTGGTCAGCTCTGCCCGCTGCTCTGAAATGGACATCGTTCTGGATCTGTGGGTATCCGCTGTCTACAACGATACGCAGGTGCAGGGGTCAGAGGTCGGTCCGGTAGCCTATTTTCGCAATGGTACAGGAAACCCGTTGGTCAGCTATACCGAACTCTCCTGTCGCTGGGGGCTGTCACGCGCTACCGTATGCCGGATACTGAAAAAGCTGGACGGTCTTGGGTATATCTCTATCATGTCGTTTCCCGGCCGGCATGGAAGCGTGATCTACCTGCAGAACTACCTGTCCACCATGTTTGAGATTTCCGATGTTTTAATCGACAAGGAGGAAGTTGCCATGACCTTAAACATTCATCTGGAGCTTCCGGAAACTGCTGAAACCGAAGAGAGCCATTCCATCTCTGAGCATGAGGTCATTGTTTCGGATGCACTTTCCAGCGTTTCAAAATCGCACATTGAAACGATACTCCGCAAGATGGCTGACATCCTATCTACGCAAGGGATTTCCTGCTTTTCTTGCCCGCTCTCCCGCTATAAGTTATATCCCTTATCGGACGACTGCTGGGAAGAGTTGATTCCGCGTGCGCGAGGGAAATCCACAGCCCACTTTGGTCTGACCATCCTCTGCGGCACAAACACTTCAATCGCCACTTTTGAACTTACACTCACTCCCTCTGAGGAGCACGAAAATAGGAGGAACCTGAAATGAGAAAATTTGTTGAACCTGATGTTGCTGATAATCCCCTGTACCATGATACCTGGAAACTGCTGAAAAAATACCGGGATGTTGTGTGGAGCCTGGAGCTTTCTGTCCAGCATGTCCGCACCAAGTTTGAGATCGAGTATGGCACCTCCATCGAGGATTTTCTGGATTCAGTCTATCTGGCTGGCGCTGATTTGGCCGGAAGTGACATCGAGCACCATGCCAAATGCATTGAACGCAGCCACAAAATGCTCAAGCTGCTGGATTCCGCAATCGAATTGCTGCGTACCAAGCACAAAAACGGTGAGGCATATTACTGGCTGCTGTACTACTCCTTCCTCTCGCCGCAGCAGCTCAAAAATGTTGAGGAAATCATCGAGACCCTACGACCGCATATTCGTGACATCAGTTTCAGAACCTACTACCGCAAACGCCGGGAAGCTATTGAATCCCTCAGTTCCGTCCTTTGGGGCTATACCTCCAAGGACAGTTTAGACATGCTGGAACAGTTCTTTCCAGAGACAAAATCACCTTCCGGACAATCGGGCAAATAATTGGCACAATTCGGGAACAAAATTGGCATAGTTCTGCTCTTTCAGTGTAAATACCGATGTGTTAAACTGAATATGCTCAAACTTGCACCCAAAACCGAACAGGACAGTAACGGCACCTTTCATCAGGGTGCTTTTTTGCTGCCCAGATGGCCGCCCGGCCATTTGAAAGCCCACATTTGTTTTGACAGGTGTGGGTTTTTCTGTTCCCTATTGAGCATCAAAAAATCATTCAGAATTGGAGGATCGCAAATTGAAGAAAACGAAAACCCCTCAAACTCCGCAGCTTCAGAAGCCGGATACCCAGTCCAAGCGCAGGCTTTCGCTGCCCAAAGTGGCTTACAGCGCCTTCCTGTGTGTGATGATGTCCATGATGTTCTGCCAGCCGGCTTATGCGGCAACAGATGTATGGACCAAGGCCAAAGAGATCATGCAGGATGTATACACCCAAATCCTTGCCATCTCCACTATCGCCGCCATCGTCACTGCTTCGGTAGCCTTGCTGCTCATGAACTTCTCCCGTTCCGGACGGACGGTGGATGAAAGCCGCGCCTGGCTCAAACGAATCTGTATCACCTGGGCTATCCTCAATGGCTTGGGCTTTATCATGGCGTATGTGACGCCGCTCTTTAGTGGCGGACAATGGACAGGCTGATTGACCGTCTGACTGCTCGCCGGAAAGGAGGCTTGCATTTATGGGCATTTTAGACGGCATAGTGGAATGGATCGCAGAACAGGTAATGGCCGGCCTTGATTTGGTGACCACATCGGTTTTGGGTGCGCTGGGCTGTGATATGGCTGTATTTCTGCGTTATTTTCCCGCAGCAGAGACTATGTACTCTGTTTTCGTGGCTCTGGCAATCGGGATCATCCTGCTCAACTGGGTCTGGCAGTTATTCAAAAACTTCGGTCTTGGCGCAGGTGTGGAAGCAGAAGACCCGGTAAAGCTGAGTATCCGTTCCGTTATTTTTATCCTGCTGACGCTCTTTTCAGATGAGATCGTCAATATTGTTCTTACCATCGGCGGCACCCCCTACCACTGGATCATGGAGTCCGACCTTCCTGCATTAAGCTTTGCAGACTTCAATTCCGTGATGCTGGTCATCATCGGTGTGTGTGCCAATGGGGCTGTGGCGCTGATTACCTTGATTTTGGTTCTCATCCTGGCCTGGAACTACCTAAAACTTCTGTTCGAGGCAGCCGAACGGTATGTGCTGCTCGGTGTACTGGTCTACACGGCTCCTGTGGCTTTTTCTATGGGTGCCAGCCAGACCACAGCAAACATCTGGAAATCCTGGTGCCGGATGCTTGGCGGTCAAATTTTCCTATTGGTCATGAACGCCTGGTGCCTGCGCCTGTTCACAAGCATGGTGGGGTCCTTCCTTGCGAACCCGCTTTCGTTGTAAGGAGGTCTTATCCTTGAAGAAACTCAAAAAATTTTTGTTTGCGGCCTTTACAGTCGCAATTCTCTCCTGCCTGCTCTGCCAGCCGGCTTTTGCCGCTATCTCCGAAAGCGATGTGCAGGCTCAGGTAGACGCTGTGGGAAAAGAAGCCGTTTCCGGCAATGTGTTTATCTGGTTTCTCTGTGCTATCGGCTTTCTCAAAGTCGGCCAGAAAATCGATTCCTTCCTCTCCAGTCTTGGTGTCAATGTAGGACATACCGGCGGCAGCATGCTGGCTGAGGCTATGATTGCTGCCAGAGGCATCGGCGGCATCAAGAACTTTTCCAGTCACCACTTTGGCGGCGGGAGAAACAGCAGTTCCACCAATGTCAACTCAAACGGTGGTAACGGCAGCGGCGGCTTTGGAGCAGGGTTTGCCAGCGGCGGTCTTGCTGGAGTGGTGAGCCGAAAAGTCACAAACAGCGCCATCAAAACAGCCACCACAACTCCCAGCTCCAAGCCTTCCGGTCTTGGCAGTCTTTTAGGCGATGCTGCAGCCGAAGGGATCGGCGGCCATATGTACGCTTCTTCCGTCAGTAAGGGCGGCAATTTTGCCAACAATGTAATCGGCAGCGTAGCCACGGGCAGTATCAGCCAGATGGGTTCCATTTCCGGTGAAAAAGCCGCCGAAGCCCTGCACTCTTACATGGGATATGCGGCACTGGAATCCGGAGCTGAAAATATTCCGACCTTCCAAAATGTCGAAATCGGCGGCGGCCGCATCACCGGAACAGAAGTGACCGAGGAACATCCCGAAGGCATCTCCTTTGGTATGTACCACGCAGACCAATATGTTGCCCCGGAAGGCCAGTACACCACCGTTCATGCCGTGGATGGCACAGCATGGTATAAGCAGTACGCTGTGGATGCTGTTGACAAATCGCCCTATATGGCTCCTGACGGTTCTATCGCCTTCAACGAGTCCATTGTCAAAAAGCTGCCTCCAGCCCCGAGGAGAAAGGACAAGGTATAAATGCCAGAAGATCAAAAAAGCAGTTTTTCCGAAGCTGTGGAGACCGGCGCCTCCGCAGCGCATACCATCCGCGGCGCAATCAAAACCGGAAAAGCTATTTCCTCCGCTGCCAAAGGCGCTGCCGCAAGCGGTCCTTACGGTGCAGTTGCAGGCGCAGTGTGGGCAGGCCGGAAGCATATCGGAAAAATCATTGTGGCAGTCATTGCCCTGCTTATGCTGCCGGTATTATTTGTTCTCATGCTCCCCGGTCTTATTTTCGGCGGACTGACCAATGCCTTTTCGCCATCTGACCCCGAAATTCCGATTTTGAATAGCGAAACAGCGATTATTGAGAACGCCAACGAGATCACCTTTACCCTCAACGGTATCTTGGGCGAGGCACTGGATGATGTACTTGCCCGGATCGAAGCTGACTTTGCGGCATCGGGAGCCGACCATATGGAGGTCAAAAATGCCTATTCCGGCGGTCCTATTTATAACGCCAACCTGTTTATCTCTCAGTATTGTGCGGCCAAAGACAAGGATTTTGAAAGCATTTCTCTGAATGACCTTGCCGCCACCCTGCGTGAAAACAAACAGCATCTATATTCCTACACCAGCAAGCAAGAGATTCGTGAGAGCACCGTGACTGATCCGGAGACTGGGGAAGAAACAACGGTGTCCGAAACATGGATGGTCTATACTGTCCGTTACAACGGTGAGTCCTATTTTTCTGATGTTGTATTCCAGCTTACCGATGACCAAAAGGAGCTTGCATCTGATTACGCTTCCAACCTAAGCCTGTTCTTGGGCGATGGTCTGCTGCAAAATCTGGAAGCGTGGACCGGAAACAGCATCACCGCTCTGGGCGATGTTACTTTCACCGACGGGATCACACCTGTTGTTTACTACAATCAGCTGGATGAACGCTATGCCGGTAAAGCATATGGTACGGACAATATTGGCGGTTATGGCTGCGGCCCTACCGCTATGGCAATCGTGGTGTCCTCTCTGACGGACGATATGGTTGACCCTGTGGAGATGGCCGAGTGGTCTTACAACAACGGCTACTGGTGTAAAAGCAGTGGTTCTTACCATGCGCTGATACCTGCCGCCGCTGGGGAATGGGAGCTTCCGGTTTCCGGCTGTACCACTGCGGAACCACAGCGCATCACAGACGCACTGGCTAATGGTAAACTGGTAGTAGCAATCATGTCTGAAGGCCACTTTACCTCTTCCGGTCACTTCATTGTCCTGCGTGGCGTAAAAGACGGCAAGATCATGGTGGCTGACCCTGCCAGTTACACACGGAGCGAACAGCTCTGGGATCTGTCCATTATCTTAAATGAGGCCAGCCGGCGCGCTGGAGCTGGCGGTCCGTTCTGGATTATCGGCTGATGTGCCCGCCCGGCTTCGGAAACGAGGTTAATCATGAATCATAAAATCGACCGAGATACCTACATAATACCACCGAATTTCATCGAGTCAGGCACCTTCTTCGGTGGTATGTTCAAAGCCCGCAATGTGATTGAAGCCGGCATCCTGGCATTTGCCATTGGTGTGCCGGTTTTTTCATTGCTTCCTCTTGGCCTGACTGCCCGTATCATCGCTTTGTGCCTGACCGCACTGCCAGCAGCATTGGTGGCGCTTATCGGAATTTCCGGTGAGAGCCTTTCCTCTTTTCTGCTGATTTTCATAAAGTACCTGCGAAACCGCCGCATTGTAGGCGGTAACAGCGCAGAAGATGCGGTTCCTGCGGCAGAGCATGGCGGCAAGCATATTAAAAAGAAGGCACACAAGCCCGATAAGGCTCCCAGGCGGTCACGGCGCTCCGGCAGAGAGGATTTCCCAGCGGAGTTTGATGAAGTTCGTAGCTACGAAATCCGCCAAAAACTCCGTCCTGTGAAAAAGCAGAAGCCTGCCAAGGAGAAGAAAGCCGCCAAGCAAAAAAAGAAGGTCTCCAAAGAGCGCAAAGTAAAACGCCCTATCCGCACTCAGGAGCCGAAGCCCGCCTGCCTTAACCCGGTAGCAGATTATCTGCCGATTTCCAAAATTGAAAACGGCATCATCTACACGAAGGACCACCGCTATGTCAAGGTCGTCGAGGTAGTACCCATCAATTTTATGCTACGCAGCGCCCAGGAACAGCGGAACATCATCTATTCCTTTGTGTCCTACTTGAAAATCAGCCCCATCAAGCTGCAAATCAAGGTACTGACACGTCGGGCAGAGATCAATCGCCATCTGGATACCGTTCGGAAGGAGATGGAACAGGAGACCAATGAACAGTGTCTGCTCATGCAGGAAGACTACCTCCAGTTCGTTCAGCAGATCGGTTCCCGTGAGGCAATTACCCGACGTTTCTTCCTGATTTTTGAATATGAGCCGTGGAGCAACACCAAGCGCTCTGATGAAGAAGGCGAAGCAATCAATGCCCTGCAAAGTGCAGTCCATACTGCTACCAACTACCTCCGTCAGTGCGGTAACGAGGTCATCGTTCCGGAAAACTGGGATGAGTTTACGGTAGATGTCCTCTATAACCTGCTCTGCAGAAATGAAAGTGCTGTAAAGCCGCTCTCCATCCGGGCACAGGAGGTTGTGGCTGAGTACCTTGCCAAAGGGCGCGACAGTGAGATCGACCATATCCCTGCCACCGAATTCTGTGCGCCAAAAAGCATTGACTTCACGCATGGTCACCATATCTGCATTGACGGTCTGTATTATGCTTATTTGCTGGTGCCCTCTGATGGCTACAAAACGCAGGTTCCAGCCGGCTGGCTCAGTCTTATCGTCAATGCCGGTGATGGGATCGATATGGATATGTTCCTCTCCCGTCAGCCCAAAGAAACCATCATCCAGAAAGTCGGACAGCAGCTGCGTATCAACCGTTCCAAAATCAAGGACGCCAGCGACACCAACACCGACTTTGATGACATTGATGGCGCTATCCGAAGCGGGTACTTTCTCAAAGAGGGCCTTGCCAACAACGAGGACTTCTACTACTTGAATCTGCTGATTACCATTACTGCCTCCAACGAAGAAGACTTGGAATGGAAGGTCAGCGAAATGAAAAAGCTCCTGCTCTCACAGGACATGAACGCCTGCACCTGCCATTTTCGGGAGGAACAGGCGTTTTTATCTGCCCTGCCATTGGTGGCAATGGAAAAGAAACTGTATGAGCGGGGTAAGCGCAACCTGTTGACAGGCGGTGCGGCAAGCTGTTATCCCTTTACATCCTATGAGATGTGTGATGATAACGGTATCCTGCTGGGTGTTAACAAGTACAACAGTTCCCTTATTATCGTGGACATCTTCAATTCTGCGGTCTATAAGAACGCCAATATGTCGATCCTTGGCACGAGCGGAGCCGGCAAAACCTTTACCATGCAGTTGATGGCGCTGCGAATGAGGCGGAAAAATATCCCCATTTTCATTGTTGCGCCCCTAAAAGGCCATGAATTCCATCGCGCCTGCTCCAATGTGGGCGGCTCCTTTATCCAGATTTCACCGGCCAGTCCCCACTGCATCAATGTCATGGAGATTCGGCGGGTAGACCGCTCGGTGAACGAACTTCTGGACGGTCCAGGCATCCAGTTATCTGAACTTGCAGCAAAGATCCAACAGCTCCACATATTTTTCAGTCTGCTGATCCCCGATATGTCTCACGAGGAACGACAGCTTTTGGACGAAGCCCTTGTTCGTACCTATAACACAAAAGGCATCACTCATGATAATGCCTCTTTGGAAGACCCTGCAAAGCCCGGCCAGTACCGTGAGATGCCGGTGCTTGGTGACCTGTACGAAATTTTGAAAACCTCCAAGGAAACGATGCGCATGGCCCACATCCTAAATCGTCTGGTAAACGGAAGCGCCAGCACCTTCAATAAGCAGACCAATGTTCGGCTCGACAACAAGTACACTGTTTTGGATATTTCCTCCCTCACCGGAGACCTGCTCACCGTAGGTATGTTTGTGGCGCTGGACTTTGTTTGGGACAGAGCCAAAGCCGACCGTACAGAAGAAAAAGCCATCTTCATCGATGAGTGTTGGCAGCTTCTATCCGGTGCCGGTGCTGCTGGTGTAAGATTGGCCGGTGATTTTCTTTTGGAAATTGCCAAAACCATACGCGGTTACGGCGGCGCCTCGATTTTTGCAAGCCAGGATCTTGCCGATTTCTTTGACCTTGACGGCGGCAGATTTGGTAAGGGCATCATCAACAACTCCAAGACCAAGATCATTCTGAATCTGGAGGACGACGAAGCCCAGCGGGTACAGGAAGCCCTGCACCTGTCCGATGCTGAAACAATGGAGATCACTCACTTTGAAAGAGGTCACGGTCTGATTTCTACCAATAACAACAATATTATGGTGGAGTTCAAAGCCAGCCCTCTGGAAAAGGATCTGATCACTACCGACCGCCGCGAGCTGCGTGAAATCGTAGAGCGAAAACGCCGTGAACAATCCACATCTGCCGAACAGCAGATATAACAATTTGAAAAGCGAGGTGATTCCCATGTGCAACTTTCCTGCCAGACGCCGCTATGCGTCTGCTTTGCGTCTGTATTACGCCTAAAAGCCAGTTTTGCCAGCCAGATCATCTTTTTAGCTTACACTGACTGGCTTTCCTTCCTATTTAATGCGTCTTGAATACGCCTATATTACGCCATTGGAGGTGATACCCATGAAGACCAGGGCTGAAATCTATGGAAATGAAGCTGCGGCTCTGCTGCGGATCGTCACGATGTATCCCGGTCTCAATATGCAGCAGCTTCTTTGCTTTCACCCTGGCAAAGAAGAAATCATCAAGACCCTGCTCTCCCATCTGCAAAAGCAGGGCCGTATTTTTCAAACTGATACAGGCGGTTACTTTCCGTCTGGTTGGGCAGCAAAATCGGACAGCTCCCTGATACGGGCTGCCTGGGTACTCTTGGATTTTATCGGGCAGGTGGAATACCATGCTCCCGGTGATTTTCCGGTCAAGCTTATCTTCTTTGCAAACGGTGAACTATACGAAATCGTCTACGCAGCTTCCGGCCAGGAGGCCCTGATCAACCATGCGCTTCGGGATGACCGCAGCGGTGGACGCCGCATCATTTTGGTCGATAATCCGGAAGACATTCGCCGCATTGACTGCCCTGGCATTTCCGGTTTCTGCACCGTGGATGCAGCGGGCCAGGTGCATTACTTTAAAAAACAGGAGGAACTTGATTGGAACGAAAAATCATCTCACACCGGATTGGAAGCATTCTTGATGATATATCCCGTTTGAGCAATGCTCTTTACGCGATGGATACCACGGATATTCAGCGCTATCCGGACAACTATGAAGTCTTATCCACTGATGCCGCCCTGCGGGCAGAGAAAATTGCCTGCAGGCTACGGCATTTGATATATTCCAGCACCACCATCCGCAAAGGCGATTACCTGACATCCGCCGGTATTGTACACGGAATTGAGGTTGTCTATGAGGACGGTGTACTGGAGGTCACCCTGCCTGGCCTGCTCCCAAAACGCAAGCAGAGGCAAAACACTGAGTTTCTGCTCGACCCGTTCTACTTCTCATTGGAGCAATACGCCAAAGAGCATCCCATGCCCCACTTCAGCGATTGTGTGGTGTGCTTTACGCAGGTTTATGACCAGTGCCTTCCCACCCGGCGTATCCGTGACTACGACAATCTGGAAGAAAAGCAACTTCTGGATGTCCTCTCCACCTTCGTCATGGCTGACGATACCGGCCTGCTCTGCGATGCCTACAACACCGCTGCGCTGGGCGAAAAGGACTGTACCAGAATCAGTGTCATGGAAAAAAAGCGGTTTCCCGCCTGGCTTGCTGAGCATGAAAACACCCTAAAATCCATCTCGGATTTTTGAGCATTTTCAGCCATTGCTTGTCCGACCTGCCGCAACATCGTATTTCGCCCCGGATTTCGGGGCTTTTTTCTGTCGTTACACCACGGATTTTTACCGAAGTTCCTTGCAGTCTCGGTAAAAGCCACACACCACAAGGAGGTGATCACTTGGGAAATTCCCACAGCCAGACACGATGGCGTACAAGCTTCTCTCTCTGACTGCCATCTCCGGCGAGTTCCCCACAGACCAGCTTAACAGACTTCCCGGCAGTCCATATTATCTGGAGTCTGTTGTCACTGCACTGAAAAAAGACGGGCTGCTGCGTACCTATTACCGGGATAAACTGCGCGGCTACCGTCTGGGGCCGCGAGCCAAAGCCACTCTACTGGATAGCCGACCGGACAGGTTTGCCAGCTACCTGACGGGAGATACCGACACCAACCGTTTGAAATGCGAAATTGACCGAAGACTCCGGCTACACCGCCTGGCAGAAACCTATATGACCATGGATAATGCGGGTGTATGTGTGTATCGGGATGAAAAACCGGCAATTTTTGCGCCGGAGGGTTACGCTGGCGGCAGGATTGTCTATCCTGCTTTTTTCAGTTCCAGAGAAGTGAAAGAAATGGGGATCGACACCACGAAGATCCGCAGTTCCCGCTCCACTGGAATACTCCTTGCGCCCTCCGGCATCTTCGTGACCTACAACAGCAGCAGCGCCCTGATGAAGTGGCGCTACAAATCGGAAATGCGGGTCAAGGCATTGATTTGGAGCGTAATCTGCCAACAGCGCCTGTCCCCACAGTTTCGCCATGAGGATGTTCATGGACTGATTCTGGGCAACAGCATGGATCTGGCTTACCAGATTTTGACCAGCACCGGAGGACGCAAACATGATTTCTTCATGCTGGATGGCAGCTATGAGCATTTTCTTTATCTTACCAACGACTATCAGGGGGAGGTGATACTTGCACTGTTGTGCGACCCTGGGAAAACTGTGGAGCTGGATCGCATTCTACTCCAAGGTCTTACTGCGAGGCAGCCCGGACTGGCTATTGAGCATGACGGCATTTCACCGGATGGCTCACCAGTCCTATTTGGCTATTTCTGCGATCTGCCCCGTATCGCACGCTTTAACACCTCTCTCGAACTATCCGAGCGCCCGGGCACACTGATCTGCTTTGACTTCCAGGCAGAGGTACTTCGCAGCTACTGCGGTTCCCGGATGCGCTTCCAGACCATTGACTTCACAAAATTCGAGGGGAGGTTGTTCCCATAAACAAGAAAAAACTGATCGTGAGCCTGATTGCAGCGCCCTTTGCCATTCTTGCAATCCTATACGCAGGCGGCTTTCTGGCACAGCTTTTGGGTAACTATGCAACCTGGAAACAGGGCGGCGGTATTCCCGGCGATGGTACTTCACCGCTGGCCGCTTCGCCCGACTTCCTTCTCTGCCTTTCCTCTGTGCTCCGACCGCCTTATGGCGTGTATGGCATTTTGATCTGCATTGGCTTGTTAGCAGTGCTGCTCATCATGGTCATGCGCATGGGATATGGTGATGCCGGCGAGTATGATGAAGACCGTAATTTCTCCTACTCCGCCAAAGGCACTTATGGCACCTCCGGCTGGATGTCCCGCAAAGAGATGTCCGGCGTACTGGATCTGGTGCCCGATCTGCGCAAACACAAGGGTGTTGTACTGGGTATGCTGGATGGCAAAGCAGTCTGCATACCGGAAGATACCAGAATCAACAGTAATCTGGCAGTCTACGGCGCCAGTGGTTCCATGAAAACCCGTTCGTTTTGTATGAACCGTATCCTTCAGGCCACTGTCCGAGGCGAAAATGGCGCCGGAGAATCGCTGATCATCTGCGATCCCAAATCGGAATTGTACGAGAAGTCAAGCGAATTTCTCCGCAGCCGGGGCTATTGTGTCAAGGTATTCAACCTCGTTTCCCCTGAAAACTCAGATTCCTGGTGTTGCCTTGCCGAAGTTGAGGGACAGGAACTAATGGCCCAGCTTTTTGTAGATGTCATCATCAAGAACACCACGAACAACGGCAAGAGCGACCATTTCTGGGATGCCTGCGAGATGAATCTGCTCAAGGCCTTGGTACTGTATGTGGATCAAGGCTATGCGGAAGAAAACCGCAACATTGGCGAAGTCTACCGGCTGCTGACTCTCAATGGGGAATCCCAACTTGACACATTGTTCGAGGCGCTTCCTTCCACGCACCCTGCCAAAGCACCCTACAGCCTGTTCAAGCAGGCCAGCGACACAGTGCGAAGCGGCGTGATTATCGGTCTGGGCAGCCGCCTGCAGGTATTCCAGTCTGAGCTGATCAAAAAAATTACCGCTAAGAATGAGATCGATCTGGAGCTTCCGGGTCAGCAGCCCTGTGCCTACTTCCTCGTTACCAGCGACCAGGACAGCACCTTTGATTTTCTGGCCTCGCTGTTTCTATCTTTCTGCTTCATCAAACTGGTGCGATATGCAGACCACAACTGCGAGGGCGGCAAACTGCCTGTGCCTGTCCATATCCTTGGGGAAGAACTGACAGCGTGCGGCACGATCCCAGACCTCTCCCGCCGGCTCAGCGTAATACGCTCCCGGAATATCTCCATGTCCTGTGTGTTCCAAAATCTCGCAGGATTGCAGAACAGATACCCGCAGAATTTGTGGCAGGAAATCATTGGAAACTGTGACGCGCAGTTGTTTTTAGGCTGTACAGACCAGCTTACTGCCGAATTTATTTCTGCCAGGACAGGGCTTGCCTCTGTAGCAGTATCCAGTAAATCCAAACAGCTGGGCACCTGGCGTATCTCCAACTATACACCGGAGTTTCGTGAGACCTCCGGTGTTGGAAAACGCCCTGTACTTACTCCTGATGAAGTCCTGCGGCTCCCGCTGGATCAGGCGCTCATCATCATCCGTGGCAAGAAGGTTCTGCAGGTAGACAAAATGGATTACTCAAAACACCCGGAAGCCAAGTACCTGCGTTCCTGCAAAGCATCTGCCCATGTGCCGGAATGGCGCCGCTTGGAAGAAGAAGCCGCCAAAACACCGCAGCCCACGCCGAAACCGGCTCCTGCAGCAAAGAAACCGGCAAAGCGCAAAGCCACCAAGCCGGCATCCCCCACGGATAAATCACCCAAAGAGGCTCCGGCCCCTAAATCTGCCGGTACGCCGGAAGGCATTATCACCACAGACAAGGATTCCATCCTGTCTTGAACAAAACTATCAAATTCATAGGAGGTTTTAATCTATGGCAACCAAGAAAAAAGAACTTCTGGAACAGGACGCTCCTGTTACCGAAACCGTTATGTCGGAAGGCGAAACTCTGCTGACCGATACCGCTCAACCTGAATCCCTTCCTGCTGACGCTGGCGATGGTCTGGATTTGAACGAACTGCTGGGGCAGATGGATCAGCCCCAGGAGGACACCTCTGCCGAAGATATGGCTGAAGATCCCCTTCCTGAACTCACCGAGGAGGAAATGTTCGGGGATACGCCTGCTGAAACAGACGATCAAAGCACTGCTCCCACTGATATGCCGGAAGACTCTGATGTGCAGCCGCCTGATGTTTACGAAGATAACGCCGACGCTGTGCAGGAACCCCCTGCATCTCCCAAGCCCAAGCGTACCAGCCGAAAGAAGAAAGAAGCAGCTGCTCCTGAAGAAACTGTCACAGAGGAAGTTCCTACCGAAACAACAGAGTCGGCGGATACAGCCGAAACCATTTCTGTTGCGGAGGAACCTGCTGTGGAGCCTGACGTTCCTGCCGTGGAGGAAGCCGCCGCTCCTGCCCCCACTCCTTCTCCTCCCCGGCGCCAGCCCCGCCCCCAGCGCGGCGAGGCCCCCGTCCTTACCATCCGCAGCCGAGATGATGTCGAGACTGCCGAAGACCGTGATGATGTAATCTGGCATGAGATCCATAATGCCTACCGCACCCGCAAGATCATCACCGGCAAGCTGGGCGGCATTGAACAGCTGGACAACCGCAAGACGGTGGCAGTTGTGGATTACAAGGGGTTCCGTGTCATTATCCCTATCAAGGAAATGATGATCAATCTGGGCCGCAGCCCTTCCGGTCAGGAATATGTCGACCTTATGCTGCGCCAAAACAAAATCCTCGGCAACATGCTCGGCGCTGACATTGACTTCATCGTGCGTGGTATCGACTCCAAAACCCGCAGCGTAGTTGCCAGCCGCAAGGAGGCCATGCTGCGCAAACGCCAGATTTTCTATCTGGATACGGATGCTGCCGGTATGTACCGTGTCTATGAGGGCCGCATCGTCCAGGCGCGTGTGATTGCAGTGGCCGAAAAGGTTGTGCGCGTGGAAGTTTTCGGCGTTGAAACCTCCATCCTTGCCCGTGACCTTGCCTGGGACTGGATCGGTGACGCCCATGAGCGTTTTTCCGTAGGCGACGAGGTGCTGGTCCGTATTCTCAGCGTGCGGCGCAACAGTCTGGAGGACTTGGGCATCAAGGCTGACATCAAGAGTATTTCCGAGAACACCGACAGAGACAACCTGCAGAAGTGCCGTATCCAAGGCAAGTATGCCGGCCGTGTCACAGATGTCCACAAGGGCGTTGTCTATGTGCGTCTCTCCAATGGCGTCAATGCGGTAGCCCATTCCTGCTATGACTACCGGATGCCCGGCAAAAAGGACGATGTATCTTTTGCCGTCACCCGTCTGGATATGGAGCGGGGTGTGGCCGTAGGTATTATTACCCGGATCATCCGTCAGAACCTGTAAGCAAAGTGCCTGGGAAGCAGCGGCGAACTGTTTCCCAGGCTTGCTTTTTATCATTACCGAAACTCCCACCGCATATCCTCTCCACGCGGCTGTTCTCTTAAATCCTCTATATAGATTTTTATTTTTCGTTTGCGTTGATTTTTCACAAAAATGCGGATATAATATATTATAACAAGGATTTAGGAGGTTGTTTTATGCTGATTCAATTTAGT
>ERZ779870.1173-NODE-1173-length-19430-cov-4.24655_pt1 | contig 19430 bp, 17 predicted proteins | sample MGYA00511247_ERZ779870 | MGnify/ENA primary metagenome ERZ779870 (study PRJEB29588, sample SAMEA2149068) | human gut metagenome | biome: human gut; feature: human-associated habitat; material: faeces | place: Denmark | collected 2008/2010 ...
CGCGCCGACCGGGCCGAGCGGCTTCACCTTGTCCGCAAGCCCCACGGCGTCGCAGAGCCGCTTGATCTTGGCGAGCCGGTGATCGGAAGGGTTTTTTACAGCAAGTTTTGCCAGATAAACGGGAACAGACATACTTTCTCCTTGTTTTCAAACTGCCCCGCCGAATACGGCGGGAACTCCGGCACCCGGTGCGCGGCTCACAGCGAAGCCCTCACGCACACCGGGACACTCTCAATACGGAAGGGAAACCACGCCTCCCGGAGGGGAAAGCGGGCGAGCCCCCGCTAGTTTTCCGGGATGACCGCGTTGACGCACCCGAGCGCGTTCAGTGTCCGGGGGAATCCGATATACGGCAGGCAACACGTCAGCGCGTCGATCAGGTTTTCTTTCGTGTTCCCCACATTCACGTTGCCCTGCACATGGCTCTTGACCTGGCTCTCGCACCCGCCCAAAGAGCTGATGATGCAAAAGGTCAGGATTTCGCGGGTCCGCAGGTCCAACCCCTTCCGCGTGTACACGTCCCCAAAGCAGAATGCCGAGAGCATGTCGCGGAGGAGATGCCGCTGGTTCTGCGGCGTGCTCTTGTGCATGGCGTCTATCGCCGCTCCGAAAATGGACTTCTGCACTTTGACGCCCTGCATGAAGCGGTCGTCTTCCGTTACCGTCTTCTGCGAGGCCACGGGCAGCGGGATGCGTTTTTCCCTGAAGACCTCATTGACCAGCCGGAGCGCTTTTTCGGTCTTGGGAAAACCGATATACGGAGCGCACTGGTACATCGCTTCCTTGATTTCCTCGGGCGTCGCCCCGACCTGCAAGGCCGCGCCCACATGCGGGGCGAAGCCGTCCAACGTCTGGCTAGCCGTCAGGACGACCAGCGTGATCAGCTCCTGCATTTTGGCGTCGAGCGACCCGTGCCACGCGACTTCGCCCCAGATGAGGCGATCCCGCATCTCGGCGAAATCCGGATCGGTCGCCTCTAAAGGAGACCGGGCGTTTCCGAAACGTTCCAACTGTTTCTTTTCGGCCAAGGCGGCTCTGCTCATGTTCTTGCCTCCGTTTGGAACCTGCTGCGTAGGGGAAGAAGCCGCGATTGCCGCGCCGGACAACAGCAAACAAAACAATGCGGCGAAAAGCCCACAAGAAATGTTCCTTTTTTTGTGTGCAGGCATATGCGACCTCCCATCATGTCAATGCGTTGAAAGCGGCCCGGATACCCGAGGCCGGAAGGGAAAACGCTGCGGGCATGGCGTGATTTCCCTATGGGTGCACCATACGCTCCCTAATGGAGAACAGAAGATACGATCCTCTCTTATTCTTGCCTGATTCTCTCGCGGTGCTACCCAAAGAGGTCGGAGTGTGGTATCAAAAAACCGAACCCTGAAAAGGATTTTTCTTTATTCCATGCAAAAACAGAGGATTATGCCATATGATGGAAACGGGGAGTGGAGAGACGGCAAGAACCGCCAGCCTTTTGAAAGAGAAATTGCTCCAGCGGGCGCCCGAGCACGGGAAGTATCCGATGGACATCGAAGGGCTGGTCATCACGCGGCGGCATGAAGCCAACAGGATTGAAACCTGCTTCTCCAAGCCTTCCGTCAGCGTGATCATTCAAGGCTCCAAGCGGACCATGCTGGGCTCCGAGGAGTACTGCTACGGCGAAAACCAGTGCCTCGTGGCCGGGGTGGACATGCCGAGCTCCTTTTACGTCACGGATGCCAGCCCTGAGCGGCCCTTTCTGGCGCTGTGCCTTGATCTGGACAAGTACCTGATCACCCGGCTCGCGGCGGAAGTCCCGCCGCCCTGCGCGACCGGGGCCTGCTCCTACAAGGGGCTCTCCGTCGCGGACGTTGATCCCGATATCCTACATGCGTTCCTGCGCCTCGTCGAGCTTCTCGAGAAACCGGAGCAGATCCCCATACTCGGGCCGCTCATTGTCCGCGAAATCCATTACCGCCTGCTTATCGGCCCCCAAGGGGAATTCCTGCGCCGACTGAACACCCTCGGCACCCAGAGCAATCAGATCGCCCAAGCCATCACGTGGCTGCGGGACAATTACAGGGAACCTTTGCAGGTCGACAAGCTGGCTCAGAAGGTAAACATGGCCACCTCCACGTTCCACCGCCATTTTAAGGAAGTGACGACGCTCAGCCCGTTGCAGTTCCACAAGCGGCTGCGCCTGTACGAGGCCAAGCGCCTCATGCTCACGGAAAGCAAGGATGCCTCCAGCGCAAGTTTGGCCGTCGGCTACGAGAGCCCTACGCAGTTCAACCGGGAGTATAAGCGGCTGTTTGGCGAACCGCCGCACAGGGACGTGATGAGGATGCGCTGAGGACGGCGGCGCTTGCGCACCTCCCCCGCGCCTTTCCCCAGAGCGGTGGGAGTGCGGTGGGATCACTCAAAAAACCGGAAAAAAGCCCCTTCCGAGCATATCGGAAGGGGCTTTTTTCCGGGTACGGCATTCGCCGCCCCACTGTCCCTCACCCAGAGAATGTACCGCGTTGGCTGCGGCATAGGTATTCCTTTCCGGCAATAAGGCGGCTCTTCCGGATCGTTCCGCACGGGGCACATAGAGAGATAATTTCTTTATAATACATATGGATATATACTTTTTAGAGAAAAAAACACTTCCATTATTGCCTTTATAGACAGATCAGTCTAAAAATCATCCATGCAAAATCACGCGCAAGACGCCAAAGGCCGTGGCCGCCCGCCCAAGCAACGCGGCAACAAACTGCTGACCCGGGAAATGCTGGTCCACGTCGGGACGGAAGTGCTGACGGAAAAAGGCTATTCCGCAGTGGGGGTCGACGAGATATTGCAGCGCACGGGTATTTCGAGGTGTTCTTTCTACTACTATTTCAAGACAAAGGAAGGGTTCGGCGCGGAACTCATAGACCGCTACAGGCTCTCCATCACGCAAAAGCTGGAGCGTTGCCTCTCTGACACGTCCCTGTCCCCGCTGGGCAGCCTCCGGGCCTTCGTCGGCGAAGTGCGGGACGAGATGGCGCGGACCGATTGCCGTTCCGGTTGCCTGGCCGGAAAGCTGGCGCAGGAGGTCAACACCTTGCCGGAAAACTTCCGCGAGCAGCTTTCCGCCGTCTTCGCGGAGTGGCAGGATGTTTTCGCGCGCGGCCTCAAACGTGCCCAAGAGACTGGAGAAATATCCCCGGAACTGGACTGCGCCTCTACGGCGGCCTTCTTCTGGTACGGCTGGGAGGGGGCCCTGCAGCGGGCCAATCTGGAATTGAACATCAAACCCGTCGATATCTTCATCGGCAATTTCTTTTCCCGGCTGACGGGATAAGCCTAACGTCTCCATGAATCGGCAAGCGGCCGAACAGCTTCCGGCGTCCGTCAATAACGCCGGGGTCTCCGGTTTTTGCCTCTATCCGGCCCACTCACACAGCCCGGCTTCCCGCCGCCGGCAACGTTTCAAAAAAGGATATGCCTCATGGCTCACGCGGACCCCTCCAGCGAACTGGCAACGAAACCCCTCGGCAGGCTTCTTTTACGTTTCGCCATCCCGAGCATTTTTGCACAGATCGTCAACCTCCTCTACAACATCGTCGACCGCATTTTCGTCGGCAGGATACCGGAGATTGGCCCACTGGCGCTGGCCGGGCTCGGCGTCGCCTTCCCCATCATCCTGATCATCTCGTCCTTCTCCTTCCTCGCGGGCATGGGCGGCGCGCCGCTCGCCTCCATCGCCATGGGGCGCGGCGACAATGCAAAAGCCGAGCGCATCCTCGGCAGTGCCTGCGTGTTCCTCCTCGCCATGTCGGTCGTGCTCACGGTGTTGTGCTTCTGGGCCATGCGCCCGATGCTGCTCATGTTCGGGGCAAGCGAACAGACCATCGGGTATGCGGTCGACTATTTTTCGCTCTACCTGCTCGGCACCCCGGCTGTGCAGCTCTCGCTGGGCCTGAACTACTATATTTCCTGCCAGGGCTTTGCCAAGACGAGCATGATGACCGTCCTCATCGGGGCGGCCCTCAACATTATCCTCGATCCGATATTCATCTACGGCCTCGATATGGGATGCAAAGGCGCGGCGCTCGCCACGATTTGCAGCCAGGCCGTCAGTGCCGTCTGGATCTTCGCCTTCTTCTTCGGCAAACGCACGATTTTGCATTTCCGCAGGCAATACCTGCGGCTGGACCTCAAGGAACTTGTGCCCGTCATCCTGCTCGGCCTTTCCCCGTTCTTCGTCCAAGTGACGGACTGCATCGTCCCCTTGGTCATGAACGCCGGGATGCAGCAATACGGCAACGACTACTACGTCGGCACCATGACCGTCATGTTCAGCATCGAGCAACTGCTGCGCCTGCCAGCGGACGGCCTGTGCCAAGGCGCCGTGCCCATCATGAGCTATAACTACGGCGCGGGCAAACCCGAACGCGTGAAGAAGACCTTTTTCCTCATCCTGGCCTTTTCCTTCGGTTTTACCACCATCGCAAGCTGGCTCATCCTGCTCTTTCCCAAGACCTTCATCATGCCGTTCACCGATTCCCAGCGGCTCATCGAAATCACCATCCCCGCCATACGCATATACTTCGGGGGCATGATGTTCATCGGCGTCCTCTACGCCTGCCAGCGCACGTTCATGGCGCTGGGGCGCACCAAGCTCTCCCTCCTCGGGGCCATGATGCGCAAGCTCGTCATCCTGCTCCCGCTCTGCTTCATCCTCCCTAGGCTCGGCTATGGGACGGACGGCCTGCTTTATGCGGAATGCATCGCCGACGTCCTGGGCTCCGCCATTGTATTTGCGATTTTCATTTGGAACTTCAAATCGATGCTCAAAACCCCCTAACGGTATAAAAGGCCTTCACAGGCGTTTCAGCGTCCCGCGCGATTTCCTGATCCTTATCCGTATACGGCGCAAGGTCCAAAGCGGCAGAGGCGGAAGGCCGTTTCGAATCATTGGCAGAAGGGGCGGACATGTTTTTCTCCTCCGCGCTTGACGCCCTCCCTTGAGTTACAGAGCGGACTCCCTTAGAATCATAGGACATACGCTCTTCTTTGGAGATTCACCGTGAAGCCGCTTGCCGCCCTCGCCAAAGGTATCTGCCTGTTCTGCGCCATTTTCGCGGCACAGGCGATGGCCTTTGCTGATGTGGCGGAGCGGACGGCACCTTTGCCCCCCGCCGAAGTTTTGATCATCAATTCTTTTCATTCCGGCCACTTCTGGGAATACAACATCATAAAGCGGATCTCTGAAGAGCTTGAAAATACGGAAACGGGCTTCCGTATACGCCTGCATTGCGAATATCTCGACTATGAACGCCATCCTCCCGGAAGTCTGGATAACGAACTCGTAAGCCTGTTTGCCCGAAAATACGCCGGGGTATCCCTCAAAGCCATCATTGTAACGGATAACGACGCGCTGGACTTCATGCTCGCCCACGGGAACCGCCTTTTCCCTGGCGTCCCCGTCGTCTTTTGCGGCATCGCGGATCCTCCCGCAGAGCTTGCCGAACGCCGGGCGCACTATACCGGCATTCTGGAAAATTTCTCCATCCACCGCATCCTTGAATCCATCCCCCTCGTCCACCCGGAAGCCCGCCATCTGGCCATCATTTGCGGCGACACGACGTCCGCCCGTACGGCATTGCGCCAAGCGGCCCCGGAACTGGCGGCAATGAAGCCGGGCATTGCCGTCCGGACTCTTGCGGCACTGCCCGCACAGGCCATGCAAAAAGCTCTTGAAGAACTGCCCCGGGATACGGTGCTCCTGAACTTCGGCTACTACCGCACAGCCGACGGCCAAAGCTACTCCATGAAGGAAAGCCTGCAACGGCTCCGCAGCTGGACCGACCTGCCCATGTATTCCCCGTGGAGTGGCCAGCTCGGCAAAGGGGTGCTGGCAGGCCAATGCGAATTCAACGAATTCCACGCCGTACATGCCGCGCACATGGTCCTGTCCGTTCTCGGCGGCACGCCACCGGATGCCATCCCGCTGCTGCATGAACCGTCCCCGTATCTCATTTATGATCATGCCGTGCTGACACTGTACGGCATCAGCGAAAGCGACCTTCCGCCGGATTCGGTCATCATCAACCGCCCCCTTTCGTTTTATGAGCAGCACCGGGCCGCTTTGCTGCCTGCGATGACCGTCATGCTGGTCCTTTTCGGCATCATCCTGTTGCTCATGTATCTGCTCCGCGTGAAACAGCGTTCGGAATCCCTGCTCAGACAGGAAAAAGCTGTGCTGGCCCAAGCGAACGCCCTTGAACGCCGCAGCCAGCTCGAGCGGCGTATGGAGGCCATCGGCCGCATGGCGGGAGGGATCACCCATGACGTGAACAATATCCTCGGAGGAATCGCCGCTTGCGCCCAGCTTGCCCTGCCTGAAATTCCACGGGAAAACCCGGCCTACGAGGACGTTTTGCATATCCTTGATGCCACTGTCCGCGGCAAAGATCTCATGAAGCAGATCCGCATGACCGACAGCACCAAAACGCTGGATGCCCGTTCCGAAACGCCGCTTGTGTCGAAATTGATACGGGAATGCGCGGAAACGCTTCAGCCGCAACTCCCTCCCCACATTTCCCTCAACGTGCGCAACGCCTGTCCCGAAGCGCGTATCCGGGCCGTATCCGTTGAGGTGCACCAAGTCCTCCTCAACCTGTGCCTCAACGCCATCCAGGCAATGCCGGATGGAGGCGAGCTCACCGTTTCCGCCGGGCTCTACGCCGTGGAGCGGCACCGTTCCGGAGACGAGCTTGCCGAGGGCAGCTATGTCCGCATAGACATTTCCGATACCGGGAAAGGCATCCCGTCGGGGCTCATGGAATTCATTTTTGATCCCTTCTTTACTACAAAACAGGAAAACGGGGGCAGCGGCCTTGGGCTCGCGCAAGTCCACAGCCTCGTCCAGCGTAACCGGGGAGCGGTGCGCGTGGCCAACCGTCCCTGCGGCGGGGCCCTCTTTTCCGTATTCTTGCCGCATGATTTTCCCTCTCCCGAACGGGATGATGCTGGCAAAGCAACCGGCACCCCCCTCTCCGAAACGGTATCGCCCGTCGATTCCATCCCGCAGCCGGTTGAAAACGGTTTCCCCACGGGCCAACCCCGCACCGCGCCGCCCGGCGGCACAGCCGGGGAAATCCTCGTTGTGGACGATGATCCGGGCATACTCTATCTTCTTGAAAAGCTGCTGAACCAAATGCGGCTTTCCGTCGTCACCGCCGCTGATGCGGAAACGGCGCTGTCCCTGTTCGAGAAGGGGATGCATCCGGCTCTCGTCATTACGGATCAAAAACTGCCGGGTATACAGGGCATCGCCTTTGCCCGCCTTGTGCGGAAACGTTTTCCCCGGATGCCGATCATTCTTTGCAGCAGCTGTTCGGCCATGCATGACGCGCAATCATGCCATATGGGAGCTGACGAGGACATACAGCGGTTCGTGAAGCCATTTGATCCGCAACGGCTGAAAGAGGCCGTGGACCGCGCTCTGCAACCCAAGACAGGAAGATGGATATGGCGCGCATTTTAGTCATAGACGATGATGAAACGTTCTCCTACGTGCTCAAGCGTGCCTGTAGCCGCCAAGGCCATGAGGTGATGCTCTCCGCCTCGGCGTGCGAAGCGAAAGAAGCCAGTGCCGGCATGTTCGACATTGTTTTTTTGGACATCAGCCTGCCGGACGGCAACGGCTTGTCCCTCCTTCCCCTGCTCCTAGGCAACGAAGGGCACCCTGAAGTCATCGTGATCACGGGACACGACAACCGTGACTGGCTGGAACAGGCACTTATGGCAGGGGCATGGGACTTCATCCGCAAGGACGACTCGCTCGACACCGTTTTCGCGGCTCTGGAGCAGGCGCTCCTTTATCATCAGAACCGCTGTGGTGCCCAGCTCTCCTCTTCCGGCCAGCGGACAACGCCTTTGAAGCGAAACAGGCTTGTCGGATCGGGCGCGGCCATCGGCCGTTGCCTGGAATCCGTGATCCAGTGTGCCGACAGCGATGTCTGCGTTTTGCTCAGCGGGGAAACCGGGACAGGCAAGGAGGTTTTCGCGCGAACCATCCACGAAAACAGCGGCCGCCAAAACGGTCCCTTCATCGTCGTGGACTGTGCGGCCCTTCCCGAGAACCTTGCCGAAAGCCTGTTGTTCGGGCATGTACGCGGCGCCTTCACCGGTGCGATTACACGTGAAAACGGCCTGATCCCCGAAGCAGACGGCGGGACGCTGTTCCTTGATGAAGTGGGGGAACTTCCCCTTTCGCTGCAAAAGGTCTTTCTGCGCGTACTTCAGGAAAAGCGCGTCCGCCCCGTGGGCTCCACACAGGAAACCCCCTGCGATTTCCGCCTGATCGCAGCGACCAACAGAAATCTCGAACACATGGTGGAGGAAGAATCCTTCAGGCGGGACCTTTTCTACCGTCTTCAGACCGTTCACATTCCGTTGCCGCCCCTGCGTGAACGCCAGGAGGACATCCTGCCTCTGGCGCACCATTTTTGCGCCCACTTCTCCGAACTCTACGCCCTCCCCGCAAAGCAGCTTGCCACGGGGACGGCTACGGCGTTGCAGTTGTACGGCTGGCCGGGCAACGTGCGGGAACTGTGCGGAGCCATGGAGCGTTCGGTCCTCACCGCGGGGCGGGCTTCCGTCATTTTTCCCCAACACCTGCCCACAGGCATCCGCATCCATGCCGCAACGCAGCGCTTAGCCGCGCTTTCCGTTCCAAAGGAAGAAAAGGGCTCCTCCGTTTCCGAAAGCGGCCTCCCCTCCTATGCCGAGTTCCGCGAACAGGTATGGCAAAAGGAAGAAGGCCGTTATCTGGCCCGGATACTCGATCAGACAGGGGGAAACATTTCGGAGGCGTGCGAGGTGACCGGGCTTTCACGCTCACGGCTCTACGCCTTGCTCAAACGCCACGGCCTCACGCGCTGATGTCCTGAAAAACAGGATTTCGGCGGTTCCGCCGTCTTCTTATCCAGGATTTCCGCATTCGCTCCGGTCAAGAAGAGCCGGTAACATACTGCCATCATAAAGGGGATCTTTGGAATCCTTCTTGCTTTGCGCAAGACAAAAACCGGGCGCCATACCCCGGCAAGGAGGAAATGATGAACAGATCCCAAAAGTTTCTCGGTATCACGCTGATGGCCTCGCTGCTTTGCGGTTTCACCCCCATGCAAAGCGAGGCCAAGGAGTACAAAATCGGAGGGATGTACACTTACGACTATCACGACGGGCGCCATGCGGACTGGGGGGAGTACGAGCTCCACGCCGCCAAGATGGCGATCGAGGACATCAACGCCTCCGGTATGCTCGGCGGAAACACACTCGACATGCCGCCCGAACTTGTCATCGATTACCATTGCTGGCCGGAAGGCGCAGCCGAAAAAGCCCGGTCACTCCTGAAGCAAAATATCATCGCCCTTACCGGCGTGGATTGTAGCGGCCCCGCCGTCCTCATCGCCAAGGAGGCCGAAAAATTCAAGACTCCTGTGGTGTCCGTCGGCGCCAACGCCGCAAGCCTGAGCTCCCCCACCGAATTCCCCTACTACTACCGCAACGTGACTCCGAGCACCAAATATGAAGGCTACCTCCTTGAAGTGGCCAAGCATTATGACATCAAGGAAATCGCCCTGTTCCACACCACTGACGCATGGGGTTCCGGCGCTGCGGCGGTTATCTTGAACGAAGCCGCCAAGCTCGGCATTGAGGTGAAGGCCTCCTACGGCTATTCGCGGAATACGCCTGTCGAGGAAGTCCAAAAGAGGATGGCTGCGGTCAAGGAGTTGGGGATCAAAAGTATTTTTATCACCATGCCCACGCCTGATACGGTCATTGCCTTCCGCACGCTGACCAACCTCGGCATGAACCAGCCCGGCTACAGCCTCTTCGCCGCCGAGATGACCTCAGCCGATGAAAGGCCCGATGCCATCAACGGTGCCTTCGGCTATCTTGCGCCCATGACCAAGCTCGTGCCCAGCAAGGCGCTCGACGAATTCGCCGCCCGGTTTTCAAAAAAAATCGGCAAGAAGGTGGACATGAATTCCAAGGCGTTCTTCTACGGCGTGCTTTCCTATGATCACATGATGGCCCTGGGCCTCGCCATGAAAAACGTCCAAGATCAAAAGCTGGAAATGAATGGCGACACCCTTATGGCAAGCCTGCGCGCCTTGTCATTCGATGGCCTTTCCGGACGCCAGAATCTGGCCCCGGGTACAAACGACCGCGAGATCATGGCCGTGGAAATCATGAATTGCCAAGGCTACAAGGAAGACGGCAAAACAGTCCGCTTCGTTCCCGTGGGATTCGTTGATTCCGTTACCGGCAAGCTCACCATCGAAGAGGACAAAATCCTCTGGCCCGGCAAGACCAGTACTCCGCCCAATCGCTGATCAGACGCAATAGATTCTTGCAGAGCAGCCGCCCGCAATACCGCAGGCGGCTGCTCTGGGAAATATGCTCCTCCCAAACGCTTTCCGCTGCTCTAGAAAGAGCGCTCCCCAAAGAGCCTTCCAGAAGGCACGCCCCTGTATCCCTCTCCCCTGCCGCACTTGAGAACGTTTCCCGTACGAGACCGGAAAAACCGCGACGGGCTGCGAGCCCTTTCAAAGGACATGGGGCAAAGAGTTGTGGGGAGGAGGGAATTTATGGCTCCATTTTCTCAAGAAGAAGAGGATGCTACCTATCCCCGCATCGGGAGCTTCATCATCGCATAAAGCGGAGAGAACGGAGGGCGGCATCGCCCCAGAAAACAGAAAGGGCCCTACAGCTTTCGCTGTAAGGCCTTGTACTTTCTGGCTCCCCGGGACGGACTTGAACCGCCAACCTAGTGATTAACAGTTTCATGGTTGAAGATTTCCTGCATTAGAGCATCTTGCATTGACCAAACAATAACAGTATATTATGATTTATTCAGTTGGATAAACTTACCCCGTTTTTTAGCTCTTGTGTTACCCCCGTGTTACCCCCAAAACGGCTAGTCAAAATCATCGGATCGGTGAACCATGAAACTAACCAAGAAAAATGTTGAATCATTGGAGCCGACAGGTACACGCTACGAGGTCAGAGACGACGAACTTATAGGTTTTTCTATTCGTGTCGGCACTACTGGAGAAAAAAGTTTCTACCTTACTTACCGAGCAGGAAAAGGCAGAGCTGCGCCTCTCAAACGCCTTCGCATCGGAACATTCCCTTCCATGACCGTGGAGCAAGCTCGACAAATCGTCAAACAGAAGCTGGCGCAAATCGCAATGGGAGGCGATCCTGCTCAAGAAGTCAAAGAAGGAAAAAATGCCCCCCTCTTCCATGAAGTCATAGAAACGTTCCTTCAAGAACACGTTGACGCAAAACTCAAACCAGCTACACAGCATCAGTATAGGACACTTGCCCAAAACCACCTGATTCCTGCCTTCAAAAAAATGAAAATGGCAGATATCACCTACCGACACGTTGCCAAGCTCCACCATGATCTTCAGAATACACCGTACCTTGCCAACCGCTGCGCTGCGGTCCTCTCCAAGTTTTTTGACTGGTGTGAAAAGACCGGCTACCGGGACAGAGGAACCAACCCGGTTCGCGGCCTTGAAAAATACCGGGAAGAAAAACGCCTCAAATTCATGGAAAGTAGTGAATTAGAGGCGATAGGTGAAGGCATCGCCAAACTTGAAGAACAAGATGCTATTGATCCAACTATTGCAGCAGCTCTCAAAGTCATGCTACTCACAGGTGCTCGTTGTTCGGAAATTCTTACCTTAAAGTGGGAATATTTCAACGAATCCAAAGAAAAAGCACTACTACCCAACTCAAAAACGGGTGCAAAGGTTCTTCCCATTCCTCCCACCGCATGGGAGGTTATCTCCGCTCTACCTCGCGTTAACGAGTACTGCTTCCCGGGAAGGTGGGGAAGAGGCCATATTATTAACGTAAAAGACACATGGAAACGCATTTGCAAAGCTGGTGGCATCTCAGGATGGCGAATTCACGATTTACGCCACGCTTTTGCCTCGTATGCTGCCAATAGCGGAAAATCTTTGCCGATAATTGGTAAAATCTTGGGGCACAGCCAAGCTTCAACAACCAGCAGGTACGCGCACCTTGCCGAAAATCCGGTAGCGCAAGCAGCGGCGGAAACAGCTGAGGGTTTAGCACAAGAACTCAACCTTGGCATGTCTAAGATAAAGCAGCTACATACTAATTCATCTTAACTCTTATGAGTTAACCAAAATAACTTTTACTTGAAGCCCCTGAACTGTGTCCACGGTTTTGGGGCTTTTTATTTTTACCGCTTAACAACTCATGAGACAGCTTTCTGGAAGAAAGCCGGGATGTAAACATCACGTCCTTCGTTATCAAATAATACATCTTAATTCTGATGTGTGACGCCCCGTTCGCACCGTTCCCGATCTGCTTACACAATTCGTTTAAAAAAGATAAGAAGGTAATTTTTCAGCCTTCAAAACCAATAACGGAGTAAAAATACTCCGAGGAGTTTGTTTTTATGAAAACATATTCCATTTCTCGCTGGCTCACAACTGCCCAAGCTGCGGCATATCTTGGGTGCTCGAAATCAACTCTTGAAAAAGACAGAGTATACCGGTTGCTAAAGATCCCATTCACTCGTTTAGGCAAGTCTGTTCGGTACGATCAGCAGGATTTGGATCGGTACCTCGAAGCACGAAAAGAAGGGATCCCTCCTTTCATTACCTAAGGTTGAGAGCTTTTAGGGTAGTGACTTAGTGGGGCACGCTATAGGAGGTCTCCTACCTCAGCGAGACTCTCCAGAGGAATAACTTTTTATTCGTAATGCCAATATTCCTGTATAGGGCATTTTATGAGTAAATAATTTTTATGATGTCAAAAAACTATTTCAATAGGAGATATGATCATGTTTAATAAAAATAGAAAAACAAAAAAGAGTCTATTAATATCAACCTATGAATGCTTGATATTACATTATAATTTTATTGAAAATAACAACAATTTATATTTATATGGCAAAAAAGATAAAAAAATTTATCAAGTGACACCCAATAACATAAGAACAGCTCTTGTGTTACTAAATAAAGATTATCTTGCAACAGACAGTAATACAAAAAATTTTGTATGCTATATTAAAAGTATCAGCGACAAAATTTGTATTAAAAAATCTATTTTTACACGTATTGGTTTTGACGAAAATACTATTTATATTGATACACTTAATGAAAATAAATTCATAAAAATTGATTCAGTATCTGTATCTATCGAGGAAGAAAGTCCTCTTTTATTCTTTAGAAATGACAATATGCGACCATTGCCAATCCCAGATATTGATCTATCTCCAGAAAAAGCTAAACAATATATTCTACATATGAAAAAATTTGTAAATTTTGACAATAAATCCTTAAAGCTTTCTCTTGTATGGTTAATGTCATATTTCTTAAAAGAAGGTACATATCCCATTTTAATGGTAGATGGACCTCAAGGTAGTGCTAAAACATCTTCTTTAACTTTTCTTGCGAGAATAGTTGATCCACGAGAGCATACCCTCATTGGAATTCCAAGAACTTCGCGAGATTTATACGTTTATGCGCAAAAAAATACCATCTTAGCTTTTGACAATGTCTCGGAGGTTTCACCAAGTATGTGTGATGAACTCTGCAAGCTAGCGTCTTCTGGGAGTATCACAACAAGAAAACTATATAGTGACGACGAAAGTATGATAATTAAAGCAAAATGTCTTATAGCATTTAATGGTATTGGCCTTAATATAAACAGAAACGATATACTTGATAGAGCAATCTTAGTTGAAACCCAACCAATTCATAGTATTAGTAGGATATCAGAAAATGATCTTAATCTACTATTTAACAAATTTTATAAAAATATATTTAGTGCTATTGTTTACGCTGTTCATTTTGGCTTAAAAAACTGCAAAAAACCTTCTGATACAAGCAGTATTGGAAGATTAGTTGACGTTGAATTTTGGGCTTATCGATGGGCTCCGGCTTTCAAAATTAACTCAAATGAACTTATCCAGATAGTATCTGAAAATCAAAATTTATTACAATCTAGTGTTTCAGAAAACAGTTCATTTTGCAATGCTCTTTGTCATTTTATGGTTGGCAAAGATAAATGGAAGGGTACTATAACTAATTTGTTGGAAGAGCTTGAAGAGGAATTTCCTAGTGAAGCACGCCGTAAAGACTGGCCCAAGACACCACAAATTGCTGGAAGTCAAGTCAAAAGACTTAAAAGTTCTTTGGAGCAGTATGATATCTCTTATCGGAGTGTTCGCAAAAATAGTTGCCGCCTAGTAATATTGGAAAAAAAGCATAAAGACTAAGAGCATGGTTGCGCATAGCGCAATAACGCCATGAAATGGCGGTATAAACGTCAGTTTATCATGCCAGGGGGGGACTCCCATTGCAGAAACGACATGTCGTAATCTACTCTATTTTATGGAAATGACAAGTGACAAGCTTTTTTATCTTTTTAATCAAGAAGAAAATATAATTAATAATACGTAGATAGAGAAAAAAGAAAGAGAGAGGAGATTGCTTATCGCGTTGTCACTATCCCCTTGGGAGGCAGTAAAAATCATATTTTTGTATAAATATTATTATATATTACACTATGTTATAATAATAAAACTCCCTTGATGTATATTATTAAACTCCCTTTTTCCGTAGCTAACCTTGATTAGATGTGTTATGGCGTTAGGAAAGCCCATCTTTAAAGCCCAGTAACACACTTGTGTTAAAGCTAGGAAAAAGGGAGTTTTCTGTGCGAGCATCAACTCTTATGCTTTTAACTTGGCTAAAAACAACGAAAAATGAGGAGTTAAAAGCAATTATTCGAGCTGCAACGGATGAACAAAAGATAAGAAAGGAGAAATCACACAGAAGGGAGGCTCTTTTTAAGGATAAATCTTTGCTAAAAAAGGAGAAAAAGCCTTTTTTAAAGCAATCACAGCTTATTGATGCGTGGTTGGAGCAATATTCCGCAGATACGGAAAATCCCCTTAACGACGAAAAACGGCTTAAGGAATTAGCCAGTGAGTGGAATTCTTTGGTAAATAACCTTAATTCCCCATCAGATAACGTAATCAGCGAAATCTCCTGCACGGATGTTCAGGCGCAAGAAAGCGTTTTAGGGCATGTTCAGGGCTGTTTGTTTGGGATGCTGGCAGGGAATTGGCTGGATGCGATTACACGGGAGTATCCTCCCGACGAAAACACGTTTTCCAGCCTTGTTTGGAATATCCCTTTTACTTGGCAACCTGATGACGCCATCGAACTGGCCTTGGCGTTGGCAAACTCCCTGATTAAGGAAAAGGTATTCAAACCAGAGGCCGTTTACTACGCCTACCTTGCTTGGATACTTTCAAGGCCGTTTAAGGAAAACAGGCCAATTTTTACCGGGATAGGGGAAAATGCCAGTACGCTGCTCAGAACAGCCATTTTAGCATGTTTTGGAAGAAATTGCGAGGTAACGCAAGTAACGGACTGGTGCGCTCTTAACGTTAGGATGACCCATCCTGACCCGGTATCCGTTTTTGCCAACGAAGTTTACGCTGTTGCCGTTCTTTCAGCTTTAAAGGCAGTACCCGCCAAGGAATTGTATGAAAACGTATTAGAATGGGGATTTAAATCGAAAAACAGGGAAAAACACGTATTGAAGGCCCTTGTTGAAGCGTCAACCAGCCCAAAAAGTAATTCTTCCCCGAAAATAGCCTGTTTTCTGCAAAACGCTTTTTATCAGTTGTTACACGCCCAAACTATAACGGAGGGTATTTTTTCCGGTACAGAAAAATCCTTTTCTACGGAGAAGGCAGCTTGTGGGGCTTTACTGGGAGCAGCCTATGGAGAAAAGGCTTTTCCAGAAAAATGGAAAAGGAACCTGCTTTTTTCCTCGTCAAGAGAAAAAAGGCCTCTCGACTACTCGCCTCATACTGTTTTTACCATAGCTGAAAAATTAGTATTTCAACCAGAGTAATACTTTTATTGCTTTAGCGCAAAGACAAGACGAGAGACGAGATCAAACACGATTTTCCGTTTTTCCACCGGAAGGGAAACGATCAACTCCGCAATGGCGTCTGAGGTATCCGTTAGTGTTTCCTCTGTGCTCCGAAAAAGGACGGAGACGGGGCAATCGAGTATTTCCGCTATTTCTTCCAGTCGGGAGAAGCGAGGTGCGGCGAGGCCATTTTCAATCCTTGAAAGCGAGGCGGGAGCTATTCCAAGTCGCTCGGCAAGATCGAACTGGCTCATACCGAGGGCTGCCCTTCGCTCTGCTATGGCCTTTCCTAGGAGCTTTTCCAGCCTGTTTTCTTCCTTTCCTGTCATTACCTTTCTCCTGTTGAAATGTAACAGGATACGGTAGCCACGTAGGAGAGGAAATCAGCTTTAACATCAAATATATTGACGTTAAAACTAAAAAAGAGTATGCCCAAAACAAAAGAGAGGTGTCAGTTATGATGAAAAAAGCTATCTTTTCCTTATGTTGTTTAACGTTTTTCTCACAGTATATCGGTATGGCACAAGCTGATGATACTCTTGAGACTCTCATGGGAGAGTATAAAATTGATGACGTATATGATGCCGCTGACGACGCGTCTGTCATCGACACGCGGAGCACCGTGAGAACGGGGAAAGAACGGTTTGATACGCTCCAACTGGCTTTCGGAAAGATAAAACAGGGTACGCATGCGACACCTCCATGCCCTCTGCATACCCTGTTTTTGTTCCTTTGAAAATAACGAGTCCTGACCCTAGATCAATAAACAACTATTAATTAAGGGGATATTAATATGACAAAAGAAAACGGATTTCCCTTCATTCATGAATCTTTTTTTGAATGTACTGATGGCGACTTTTACATTGATGATGAAGACCCCGGCATGTTTATTTTAGAAAAAGCAAAGCTTAAGATTCCAATGGGACAGAAAAAAGTTGGAGATATTATTGATTTAGTTATCATTGATATGAGTAATAGTATCCTTGAAATGTATGATACTGTAATAAACAGTAAAGGAGAAACGGATACAGAAGAAGAGCCATTTGCTACATTTAATATTAAATTAGCATTAGCTAATTAAAGTAATTTAATGGAGATAATAATATGCCTACATGCCCAAGATGCGGACTTTTTGCCCCTGTACTTTATCGTTGTGATAAATGCGGAGATGTAAGATGTAATACTGCAACAAAAGGTTCCTGTGGCTCACCCTCAGGTCCCGGAAGAAAATCTGAGCCAGCAACTATTAATGGACTATGTAAAATTTGTCGTAAAGGGCGATACCGTAAAATTTAAGAAAAATTGCCAGTAACTTTATTTTAATATAAGCTACTGGCAATTATTTTAGGTAATTTTTATGATCGGTTCAATTATTGGTGATATTGTCGGCTCTCGTTTTGAATGGAATAACACTAAATATAAACGTTTTAATCTATTCACACGAAAATGTTTCATCACAGATGATAGCATCATGTCGCTATCAATTGCTAAAGCCATACTAGAATGCAAGGGTGACTATACTCAACTAAGCAACAAAGCAATTTCCACTATGCGGGATATCGGTCAGCAATATCCTCTTTGTGGTTATGGTGGTCATTTTCGCAAATGGATTTTTGCCACCGAGCCACAGCCTCCTTACGGAAGTTACGGGAATGGGGCCGCTATGCGTGTAAGTGCGTGTGGCTTTGCTGCTAGTTCATTGAAAGAAGCGATTGAGCTTTCCCATAAGGTCACTCAAATCACTCACAATCACCCTGAGGGACTTAAAGGCGCAGAAGCGACTACAGTAGCTATCTGGCTTGCTCGAACCGGAAGAACACTGGAAGAAATCCGTAATTATATTCAATCTAATTATTACGACCTTGATTTTAAGCTTGCTGATATTCGTAAAGAATATCACTTTGACGTAACTTGCCAAGGTACCGTCCCACAGGCAATTGAGTCATTTTTAGAATCAACGAACTTTGAGGATGCCATCCGCAATGCGATCTCCCTTGGTGGCGATAGCGACACATTAGCAGCCATTACTGGTGGAATTGCAGAAGCGTACTACGGTGTCCCTGATTCCCTTCGTGGACAGGCTATACCGTATCTTGATGAGCAACTTACTGAAATTTTATTTAAATTCGAGACAAAATTTCAAAATAGTTAAGGAGATTGGTATGATCATTTTACATTTTGAAGAACAAGATAAAAAAATTGAAGTCAATTATGCACTACTCAAAGCTATTGCCGACAATATGCCTCAGAATGAACAATACTCAAATCTTGTTGGTGCTATTTTTGAGCTAGGTATTCCATCACTTAGTACCTCTTTAGCAAATAATAGACTGTTATCGTTAAATCAGCGTGACAAACTTTGGGATATGGGAGATATCTCTGCTCGGCGTGTGCTCGTTTCTGATAGAGACTTCTTGGGACAACTTACAGATAAACAGGCCCAAGAAATTATAACTACTGATGACGTTGAAATACTAAAATACATAGCAAATTACGCTGAGTTACTCTACCCAGAAGAAGGAAGTCTACAAGCTTCCAGACTTTCTGGGACAATGGCAGATTCGCTATTAGAGCATATGGCAAAGCATTCGGAGAGCAGTGTAAGACAAGCCTTAGCAGAAAACTCAGGAACGCCGAGTAAGTTTAGACCTACAATAGCAGATATACTTAAGATGGGAATCAATGGATGGTATCATTATGAATTATCAAACCTGAGCAGCGATGATGTTCAGGCATTGAAAAATGCAGATCGAGAAGCTTTAGATTATTGTGCAAATAATATTGAAGATGTAAAAAATAGCGCTATTCGCAAAGAACTAGCAGAATTTATTGCCTCCTATCCAGATGCAGGTTTACGGCTTTCTCTTGCAGAAAATACGCATGCTCCAATATTTATTTTGAAAAAATTACTACATGATGCTGATGCTGACATTGTTGCATCCGCTAAAAAAACTTTGGCAGAAAAAGATATTTATGATTTTGACGACAATATTTAATATTGTTTAGTTTTAAAATGTGCTAGTTTAAAAAGCTAGCACATTTTGTTAATATCAAAAATAATCAATTCAGCTTCAATTAATATCGAATTGATAATATTATTCAATACACTTAGAAGTCATTGTTAATTCAGCCCATCATTATTTATTAAAATGGAGTGGCGTGTATGGAGTACTCCATAATACCACGGGAAAAAATTATAAAAAAGCGTGTTAAAAGATATGACTCATGTGAAGCCAAAGAAGCCGTCATACCTTCAGCATACGCTCTACCGTGTAAGTATGTTATACATACCATAATGCCTCATTATTTTATATGCAAATAAGACTATCTTATAAAAACAAAATATCATCTTTTATTTAGACAATACATTTAACATTCTATTTTATCCAATCAACATAAGTCTAAATTAATACATTCATATATTTAACTATATATAATCATTTATTTACTATACACTTTATATATAAACTCAC
>ERZ779870.1199-NODE-1199-length-19063-cov-3.23169_pt1 | contig 19063 bp, 19 predicted proteins | sample MGYA00511247_ERZ779870 | MGnify/ENA primary metagenome ERZ779870 (study PRJEB29588, sample SAMEA2149068) | human gut metagenome | biome: human gut; feature: human-associated habitat; material: faeces | place: Denmark | collected 2008/2010 ...
CCGCGCGAATTTATGCGATCAGCATAAATTCTGTGCATCGCGAAGCGTGTTACTGGAAACGGAGTGAACAGTAAACAGATAAGAAAAAGGGAAAATGCATGAATGAAGAAATCTGTGGACACATTCGTATTTTATGGTAAAATAAAAATAACTATTCAGTACACAGAATATGGAGGTAGAAACAATGGGAGTACATTCAATTGATGCAGAAGACGATCAGTTTGCATACCGCTATGACACACAGCTTCTGATCGACAGAAGAGATGAAGATCTGGACGAGGATGCCATATCCGAATATATTACAGAACATTACGAGGGCAACAGCCTGATCGTGGCTGGAGATGAAGATCTGGTGAAGATCCATTTCCATACTAACGAACCATGGAAAGTGCTGGCTTACTGTAACACCATCGGTGAGATCTATGATATCGTCATTGAAGATATGATCCGCCAGGCGAACGGATTACAGGGCTAAAACTACATACGAGAGACTGCTTTGTAGGAAACGTGTTTCACAATTGTATATGTAATAATTGCGAAAGCGATGATTTTGGGAACACTAATTGAAAAAATGGCAGGTATGAAGATCACATTTTCTGATTATCCGAGAAATGCAGCTTCCTTACTGGAACTGCAGGAACAGGTAAATAAAAAATGAGGAATGCCTGTAAGAAGCTGACGATGCAGAAGACTTTGTAACTGAGAAAGAATAAAGTCCGACAAAGTTACGGAAAGGAAAAACGGGAAACAAATGGTACAATCAGAAGATTATCATTTGTTTCCCGTTTTTTTAATCATCAATTACGCGTTTTCTTTCCTAAGATACGGCGCATGCAAATAACAGTAAACCAGCTGCGCAGTCATGAAACACCAGATCAGTGGTTCACAGATGATGACGCCCCAGTAACCCATCACCGGGATGATAAACAGGGCGAAGATGATCTTTCCGGCACATTCGATAAAGCTGGAAATCAGTGGTTTTGTTTTTTCACCCAGTGCCTGCAAAGAATTTCTCATATTGAAGAGGATACCGAGTACCGCATAGAACGGAGCGGTAAACCGCAGGTACAGGGCCGAGTTATCCAGAATCACATCCTGTGTGGAGCCGAACAGTGTAACCAGATTTCGAGCGAAGGGAAAGAGAATGATTATCGCTGTAACACCCCAGCAGACATCCATGATACAGGCAGTGCGTATACCCTTGCGGATCCGGTCTTTGTTTCCGGCACCACGGTTCTGGGAAACAAAGGTGGACATGGAAGCTCCGATGGTGCTGACCGGCATCAGACAGAAGGAATTTAACTTTCTTGCCGTTGCATGGCAGGCGATATACATTTCGCCAAGACCGTTGATCGCACTCTGTAAGATAACGGTTCCGGAGGAAACCACTGCGTTCATAAAGCCCATGGAAAGTCCCTGGGTGGTAAGCTCGCGATAAAGCTTTTTGCCAACCGCAAAATGCTGCCGTTCCGGAACCAGAATCGGTGTTTTCCGGATAATATAGATCAGACAGAGAATAACGGAAAATCCCTGCGCGATGACTGTGGCAACAGCAGCACCGCGGATACCCATCTGAAATCGTGTGATAAATAAAAGATCCAGCAAGATGTTGGTCAGGGAAGAAATAATCAGGAAAACCAGCGGCATAAAGCTGTTTCCGATTCCCCGTAAAAATCCTGCCAGCAGATTGTAGGCAAACATGACACCGATAAAAGTCGTCAGGGTGGATACATAGGAATGTGATTCCGCCAGAAGATTTTCCGGTGTCTTCAAGGCACGCATCAGTGGATAAAGTCCTAGGGAAGAAGCGGTCATCAGGATGGCTGTCAGGATGAGAGCAATGATGATGGATCCGGCAACAGATTTTTTCAGCAGAGTTTTATCGCCCTGTCCAAAATAACGGGAGACAACGATGCTCAGTCCGTTTCCAACACCAAAGCAGAAGCCAAGCAACAGTTCGTAGATTGAGGAAGAAGCGCCGATAGCGGCAAGAGAACTGTCACCAAGGAAGTTACCGACAATCATAATATCGATCGTATTGTATAGCTGCTGAAAAATGTTGGAAAACAAAATAGGGAGCGCAAAAATCACCAGGGATTTTACAATGGGGTCTTTGGTCATATTAACCTGTAGATTAGACATGGCAGAAATTCCTTTCTCAAAAAAGATGAGCTTTGAAAAAACAGGTCGGTCATATAAGTGCATGCTCATAACGTATAAAAATTATATAGTAGGAGTTAAATGATTTACCGTATCAGTTTTGATATATATGTAAAAAAAAGAAACGCCATTAACGTTTCTTTAAAGTAGCGAGAGGGGGATTCGAACCCTCGACACCACGGGTATGAACCGTGTGCTCTAGCCAACTGAGCTATCTCGCCATTTTTCGTGGTTGCCAACCGCAACCTGCTCTACGATTATATAAAACTGTTATGAAAAAGTCAAGCACTTTTTTGAAAAAAATTAAAAAATTTCGAAAAGAGGAAAAATAACAACGATTCGAAAGCGTATAAGGAATGAAAAAAACAGTTCGAATAATGAAAGGTCTATAGATGAAAGTAAGGATGCACAAAAATCCGGTTGTTGCATAAAATAGCAGGAGAGAAATTTCTGGGAGAGAAATATCAATATGGGACGGGATCTGACCAAATGTCATCCACATTTACAGAAACTGGCGAAAGAACTGGTGACTGTCTGCGAAAAACAGGGATGTCCGATCGGAATCGGAGAGTGTTTTCGGACGGTACAGGAACAAAACCGACTGTATGACCAGGGAAGGACCAAGCCGGGTCCGGTGGTGACCAATGCACCGGGGAGTACCTATCGCTCCATGCATCAGTGGGGAGTGGCTTTTGATGTTTATCGAAAGGACGGAAAAGGAGCCTATAACGAGTCGGGAAATTATTTTCAGAGAGTTGGAGCTATCGGAAAATCGTTGGGTCTGGAATGGGGTGGAGACTGGAAATCCATTGTGGATAAACTACATTTTCAGCTGCCGGACTGGGGAAGTACCTCGGAAAGACTGCGAAAAGAGTATGGAAATATCTATGCTTTTCAGGCAACCTGGCCGGAATCGGATACATCGACCGGAAAAACCACATCTTCCGGAACGGAGGATCCGCATACAGAAGTGAAGGCACTGACAGCGGACAGTACACAGAGAGAATGGATCCTGGCACTGCAAATAGAACTGATCCGGCAGGGATATCAGCCGGGAACCATTGACGGGATTCCCGGTTCGCGGACACTGATGGGCTGTCCAACGGTTCGGAAAGGTGCGAAAGGAGAACTTACGCGGTGGATTCAGAAACGGCTGTCTCTCTATCTGAATGTGTGGAGCGAAGGAGGGCAGACAGACGGAATTTTCGGAGAAAAAACAGAACAGAATATCCGAAATTTTCAGAAAACCAAAGGACTGTCGGCAGATGGCATTGTAGGGGAAAAGACTTGGAGTGCCCTGTTGCAAAGCAGGGAAAAATAAGGTATCATGACAGACAGAGAATACAATTCGGATTAAATAATAAGAAGAAAGTAAGTTGAGATGACGGGAATAACTGTAAAAGTACTGAACAGATACGGAAAAAGAAAGAGAGGAAAAAAATATGGTACGGGTAGGAATGGGATATGATGTACATAAACTGACGGAAGGACGGGACCTGATCCTTGGCGGTGTGAAGATACCGTGGGAGCTGGGACTTCTGGGACACTCGGATGCGGATGTGGTTGTTCATGCGATCATGGATGCACTTCTTGGTGCAGCAGCACTCCGGGATATCGGAAGACATTTCCCGGATACAGATCCGCAGTATAAAGGAATCTCAAGTATCCTGTTATTGCAGAAAGTGGGAGCTTTATTAAAAGAAAAGGGCTATCAGATTGTAAATATTGATGCCACGATCATTGCACAGAAACCGAAGTTACTGCCTCACATCGATCAGATGATTAAAAATGTGGCAGATGCACTGGAACTTTCCGAAGATCAGGTCAATATCAAAGCAACCACAGAAGAGGGACTTGGATTTACCGGTACACTGCAGGGCATTTCATCCCAGGCAATCTGCTGCATACAAACGGCACAGAATTGACAAAAAAGCAGGAATCTTATAGAATAATACAGACAAAGAGGTCACAGGTACTGTGGCCTTTCTTTTTTTATACGGAAAGTTGCAAAGAACATTTCACTTATGAAAAAAAGAGAGGGCTATTGGTTAATTGTGCTGTTTTTTTGGATTCAAAGGACAATTTTATGTGAAAACTGGACGATTCTATATAGCTTCTGTACGATAAAGAAGATATAATTTTGTTAAAAGAAAGGAAAAAAATCACAGACAATTGTGAAAAAGAACGAAGGAGGAAAAATATGAATAAGAAAAAAGTGGTAGCGTGTTTATTGGCAGCAACTATGACAGCAGGTATGCTGGCAGGCTGTGGTGGAAGTTCAGGAAGCAGTGATTCATCCTCTTCCTCAGGTGGAAAAGACAAACTGACTTTCTGGTTCCCGACCTTTGCATCTGCTGACGGAGAAGTGACAGACGAAGAATTCTGGAACGAGAAAATGGATGCTTTCGAAGAAGAGAACAACTGCGAAGTAAACGTAGAGATTATTCCGTGGGATAATTACGAAGAAAAATATCTGACCGGTGTAAATTCCAACGACGGACCGGATGTAGGATATCTGTACATGGAAATGTTCTATGACTATATCGATATGGGTGCCTTGGCAGACATCGATGAATACTTTACAGATGATGAAAAAGCAAATTACCTGTACTACGATCTGGGAAATATCCAGGGTGGACAGTATGCACTGCCTGTAGTTGTTGGTAATCCCAGACTTCTGGCAGCAAACATGGACATCCTGAAAGAAGCGGGTATGGATGCTGTTCCGACCAACTGGGATGAACTGAAAGCGGCATGCGAAGCAGTAAAAGCAAGTAATCCGGATGTTGCACCGCTGAGTGCGACCTGGGGAAGTACCCATTATGGAGCACTGAACGAAGTATACTGGCCATATTTCTGGGGAGCTGGTGCACAGATTGTCGATGAAGACGGTAATCTGACCATCGACTCTGAGGCCGGTCTGAAAGCGACACAGTTCCTTGCAGATATGAAAGAAGAAGGTCTGATTCCAGAAACAAGTACTTCTACAGATGACTCTCTGGAACCATTCAAGAATGGTGAAGCTGCTATGACAGTCGCAGCATCCAGCAACCTGGCAAAAGTAGATGGAATCAACTGGGATTACTCTATTCTGTCCGGTCCGGAAAATACAAAGACATTTGTAGCATCAGACAGTCTGGTACTGTTTAACAAATGCAAAAACAAAGATCTTGCCATCAAACTTATGAAATATGTGACCAGCAAAGATGTAATGGCAGATTTCCATGAAAGAGTATCTGAGCAGCCGCCGATCACTGCAGACGATACCTACAGCGGAGATGAGAAATTTGCCGATCTGTTCACAAATCAGACAGACAAGTTCCAGTCACTGCCGGTATTCAAAGGCGCAAGTTCCATGTATGATACCCTGTATAAGAATATGCAGTCTATGATGCTTGGTGAACTGACTCCGGAAGAAGTTCTGAAAAACACAACAGAATACTATGACTCCAATCTGAAATAATCAGATGGAAATTTAGTTAGAGAAGGTTAGTAATAAGAGGGGATGGTGCATAGGAGTAACCGGTGTACCGTCCCTCTCGTTTCACAATGGGGCAAACAAGATAAAAAGGAGAATGACATGTCAAGAAAAACAAAAGAAGCAGTACAGGGAGTTATTTATATTCTCCCGAGTTTTGTATTGATTTTGATTTTTTGTATTATTCCGATTTTCATGTCCGGCTATTTCAGTTTTACAGAATATAATATTATGAATTCGCCGAAATTTGTAGGACTTGATAATTATATCAAAATGTTTAAAGACAGTTATGTGACAGATGCAGCAAAAAATACTCTGCTGTATGTGGTTATGACTGTTCCGGCACAGACGATTCTGGCACTGGCATTTGCAGCTTTTCTGGCAGCAAAGATACAGAATAAAAAAGGTGAATTCTTACGAAGTGTTATGTTTATTCCGGTTATCGCATCTGCAGTTACCGCAGGTACGGTATGGAGAATCATCCTGAATACAGATGGTGGTTTTCTGAATAACATTCTGAATTTCTTCCATATTTCTTCTGTTAACTGGCTGGGTAGTACCAAAACTTCTCTGTTAAGTATCTGTATTGTTGCAGTATGGAAAAACGTAGGATATTTCCTGGTTATCTATTATGCAGGTATCATGGGAATCCAGAAAGATCTGTATGAGGCGGCAAGAGTGGATGGAGCAACACCGCTGCAGCAGTTTACCAAGATCACGCTCCCGGTATTAAAACCGATCACATATCTGGTAGTTACCCTTGGTATTATCTGGTCCTTCCAGGTATTCGACCTGGCTTACCTGATGACGGGTGGCGGACCTGGTCATTCCAGTGTTACTCTTGTTATGGGCATCTATAATGCAGCATTTAAACAGTACAAAATGGGATATGCATGTGCAATGGCCATGTTCCTGTTGCTTATGATTATCATCATCAATGTAGTGGAAGATCTGTTCTTTAAAGAGAAAAAGGAGGCGAAATAGACATGAAGAAAAAACAGAAATGGACCGTCTTTTCCGTCCTTGGCTTATTGATCTTGCTGCTTTTTGCAGCTATCTGTATTGCGCCTTTTATCTACATGACAATCATGTCGTTCACCCAGTCTACCACACTGATGTTACACTGGAGTGATATTAACTTTGGAGATTTTACAAACTTTAACTACGTGCTGAAAAAGACAGGATTTATCAGGGCACTGACAAACAGTGTGATCGTTGTATTCTGTTCCTGTCTGTTCAACTGTATTATTGCGTCCATGGCAGCCTATGGATTTGCAAAGAAAAAATTCCCGGGCAGCAAGGCGATTTTCCGTATTTATCTTCTGACACTGATGATTCCGGGACAGGTAACGATGATTCCGGTGTTTATCATGATGAACAAAGCGGGACTGACCAATACATATTTTGCTCTGATTGTTGTCATTTTGAATGCATTCGGTGTATTCCTGATCCGTCAGTTTATGGATACGGTACCGGATGAACTGCTGGAAGCTGCGAAAGTAGACGGATGCCCGGAGTACCGGATCTTCATTCAGATCGTTATTCCGCTGATCAAACCCGTACTGATTTCACTGGTTGTATTTACCTTTGTGACTTCCTGGAATGATTTCCTGTGGCCGTTGGTATCCACATCCAATTCCGATATGTATACCCTGACGGTAGCATTGTCTCTGTTAAAAACACAGTATCAGACAAACTATGGTCTGATCATGGCAGGTGCAACAGTATCTTTCCTGTTCCCGTTCATCATGTATGTGTTCTTACAGAAACAGTTCGTGGAAGGTATTGCACTGAGTGGTATTAAAGGTTAAAAAATTAAAAATGTATAAGGGGGTAGCTATGGAACTGTTAAAAGTTAAAAAAATCACTTCGCTGGAAAAAGTGTTCCCGGATCAGGAGCCGAGTGGAGAGGGAATGGAAGATGTGATCACCGCACTGAAAAAAGAGACGGTATCTTTCCAGATGGCTTATTACTGGGGTGGTGAGAGAAAAGGAAGAGCACAGGTGCAGGTGACGGCCGATGACAAAGAGCAGGTACGTGTGAGAAGTGTCCGCCTGGTTCCCTGTGAATATCCGGCACATATGGTGGCAGATGAGGATTATCTGACCACCAAACCGGGTCTGTATCCTGATCTGCTGAGTGAGATCCAGCCGTGGGGTGTGGAACTGATCAGCGGACAGTGGAAGAGTCTTTGGATCGATGTGGACACCACAGGACTCGCTGCCGGAGACCATACCATAAAAGTGGATATGGTAGTGGAAGGAGAAGTCCTGGGCAGTTCGATAGAGTTGATTCATGTAGTAGATGCAGAACTTCCGGAGCTGGCAGTACCACACACAGAGTGGTTTCATTCGGATTGTCTGGCAAATTATTACGGCGTGGAAGTGTTCAGTGAGGAATACTGGAAGATTGTGGAAAATTTTGTACGCACAGCCGTAAAAAGAAAATGTAACATGTTGCTGACGCCGGTATTTACCCCTCCTCTGGATACAGCAATCGGTGGAGAGAGACGTACCGTACAGCTGGTAGATGTACATGTGACAGAGAACGGATATACCTTCGGTTTCAATAAGTTCGAGCGATGGGTAGATATGTGTAAACGCTGTGGTATCAAATATTATGAGATTTCTCATCTGTTCAGCCAGTGGGGAGCAACGATGGCTCCGAAGGTTATGGGTGAGAAAGATGGAGAACTGGTGCAGCTGTTTGGATGGGACACAGAAGCAGCAGGAAAAGAATACAGTGAGTTCCTGCATCAGTTCCTGGCAGCACTGAAACCGGAACTGGAGAAACTGGAAATCTCTGAGGTGGCATATTTCCATATTTCTGACGAGCCTTCCCGGGAGCAGTTTGATTCTTATAAAGCAGCCAAAGAAGTTGTGGAAAAAGATCTGGAAGGTTATCAGATGATGGATGCGCTGTCCGATTACGAATTCTATGAAAAAGGTCTGGTATCTCAGCCGGTATGCGCAGTCAACCATATTCAGCCATTCCTGGAGAAACGTCCGGAAAAGCTGTGGGGATATTATTGCACCGGACAGTACGTGGATGTAACAAACCGTTTCATCGTACAGCCGGGTTACCGTACCAGAATCCTGGGTACGCAGATGTACAAATACCAGCTGGATGGATTCCTGCACTGGGGCTACAACTTCTACAATGCAGAACATTCCATCTTCCCGATCGACCCATATCGCTGTACGGATGCAGCAGGGGCATTTCCGTCAGGAGATCCTTTTTTGGTATATCCGGGAGCTGACAAAGAGCCGGAAGAATCTCTGCGTATCATGCTGATGGATGAGGCAATGAGCGATCTTTGTGCCATGAATTATCTGGAAGAACTTGCAGGAAGAGATGTGGTTATGAAGTGTATCGAACCGGAAGGTGGAGAGAAGGTAGAGTTTGAGTCTTATCCGAGAAGTATTGCTTATCTGGTGGAGATGAGGAAGAAAGTGAATCGGGAGATTGAGAAGAGAGTGAAATAAGTTGTAACAAGACGGACGCAGCAAGCAGTCACCTGCCGCTGTTTTGTTGCAACTGGGAGAAAAGAGTGTGTGAAAAAGGGAAGGCATTCGGTTTTGGCTGAATGTCTTCCCTTTTGTTTTTTATTGATTTATGTTATTTGTTACCTGCACGAATTATTGATGATAAAAGCCGCGTCGTGTAGGTTGGTGCTTTAGAGCGTGTCTGAAAAATCATTTCCGCAAACTGGGATTCGCAGCTCACGAAAAGCCTTTTTCAGACACGCTCTAGTTGCTATTCTGTGCCGGAAAAATTCTTTACGGATGATGCATACTCGGATGGAGTCATCCGGGTGAATTTTTTGAATTGCAGAGAAAAATACTGGTAGGAGGAATAGCCCAGCATATCGGAAATCTGTGTGTAGTTATATCGTTTCTGGCGGATCATTTTCTGGGCGGTTTCGATTTTCAGACGGCAGAAGTAGTCGATAACGCCGCAGCCTGTTTTTTCATGAAACATTTTCTGCAATTGTGAACGCCCTACAGAATTTTCCTTGCAGATCTGCACAACTGTCAGATGCTCAGAAAGATTTCGCTGCAGGTACTGTACGATTTCCTGGAAAACCTCATCGGTATCTCTGCGGATCATCGGGTGATCGCTGAATGGCTGGCTGGCAACCGGATCGATAGCAGGCGGTGTGCTGTAGCGGCGCTGCAGACTGATCAGCAGTAGTTCAAGTGACAAAAAAATAATCTGTTCACTGCCGAAATCATGAACGGAATTACGTTCCAGCAGGCAGATGTTAGGATTGTTTAATGGTGTATAAAAAGTTTTTCTGGTTTCAGAGATAATCTGCCCCAGATAAAACCGTTCGTTCTGATTCAGAGATACCCGGCAATTTTCAAAGAACTTCATGCAGGGATTTGTGCATTCAAAAGAAACTACGACGAGATTCGGAGAAGTTTCTCCGTCTCCCCGTAATGCATGGAATTCGTTTGGTTTATGAAAAATCATTTCATTAGAAGCAAGAAGGACTTCTTTATCACCCGCGGTCACGAAAAGATTACCGCTGTCGACGAAGACAAATTCCCAAAAATCGTGAGATTCCCCGTCGAATACATAGTCTTTCATATATTCAAAATAGTGAATAGAATAGATCTTGCGGATATGAAGATCTTCCCTCAGAGTAATACTTTCGTAATTTGGCATTCTTGTCACCTCAAAAGTTATGAATACTAACAATACTTGTAACTGTTCAGCATCTTTATAGTTACAAGACAAAACAATTTCCATTATTATAGCATAAATAAAACAAAAGACAAAAGAAATTAGAATCAAAATCCAGGCGGTAGGAGTTGACAAAACTACTTTTTTTTCATAAACTATAAGGCAGAAAGCATGAGAAAAGCGAAGAACGGAAAGAGTATCTGAAAGAGGAACCACAGAGAGGGACAGTCACTGGCTGGAAGCAGTCCCGGGGAATCGTCGGTGAAGTGCATCCGGGAGCTGATACGGTGAAAGAGAGTAGCCGGATCCGCAGGCAGGCGTTAAGGGCAGAAAGTGGAAGACGGATCCGGAAGATACGTCTTCAAAAAGAGTGGAACCACGGATGACTTCGTCTCTTATTGAGACAGTCATCCTTTTTCTGTTTACAGAAAATAAAATGGAGGGGAACAATGAGTTTTATCAGTCATATCAAAGAAGAGTTCCAGGTGATTCAGGAACGAGACCCGGCAATCAAGACACCTTTGGAAGTGCTTTTATATCCGAGCTTTCGGGTGATGATCAAATACAGACGGGCACACAAATTATATCTGAAAGGTCATTACTTTCTGGCACGGTGGATCTCTCAGCGTGCAGCCAGAAAGACCGGGATTGAGATTCATCCGGGCGCTACGATTGGAAAAGGACTGTTCATTGACCATGGAAGCGGTGTGATCATTGGAGAAACTACGATCATTGGCGATAATGTAACCTTATATCAGGGTGTTACTCTGGGGGGAAACGGAAAAGAAACCGGCAAGCGTCACCCGACTCTGGAAGACAACGTTATGGTAAGCGCAGGAGCAAAAATCATCGGTTCTTTCACTGTCGGAGCCAACTCCAAGATCGGAGCCGGATCTGTTGTGATCGAGGAGGTGCCACCGAACTGTACCGTAGTAGGTATTCCGGGACGTGTGGTTCGTCAGAAAAATATGAAAGTACCGAGAACCAGTATGGATCACTGTCATCTGCCGGATCCGGTGCTGGATGATCTGAAAACGTTGCAGAAGGAATACACGGAAGTGACCAACCGACTGCTGGAAGTGGAAAAAGAACTTCGTTTTATCAAAAATAAAAAAGGAGAATAACAAGATGAAACTGTATAATACACTGACAAAGAAAAAAGAAGAATTCGTACCATTACAGGAAGGTAAAGTTACCATGTATGTCTGTGGACCTACGGTATATAACTTTATCCATATCGGTAACGCCCGTCCGATGATTGTTTTCGACACCGTGCGCCGTTATATGGAATATAAGGGATATGAAGTGAATTTCGTATCTAATTTTACTGATGTAGACGATAAAATCATCAAAAAATCCATCGAAGAAGGCGTAAGTGCAGAAGAAGTCTCAGAACGTTATATCAAAGAATGTAAAAAAGATATGGCGGATATGAATGTAAAACCGGCCACTATCCACCCGCAGGCAACGCAGGAGATCGATGGTATGATTGCCATGATCGAAACACTGATGGAAAAAGGATATGCGTATGATGTAAACGGAACGGTATACTTCCGTACCAGAAAGTTTGAAGAATATGGAAAATTATCCCACAAAAATCTGGATGATCTGAGATCCGGTAATCGTTCTCTTCTGGTGTCCGGCGAAGATCAGAAAGAAGATCCGCTGGATTTCGTCCTGTGGAAACCGAAAAAAGAAGGAGAACCTTTCTGGGTATCTCCATGGGGTGAAGGACGTCCGGGATGGCACATCGAGTGTTCTGTGATGGCAAAAAAATATCTGGGTGAGGAAATCGATATTCATGCCGGTGGGGAGGATCTGATTTTCCCGCACCATGAAAATGAGATCGCGCAGAGTGAGTGCTGTAACGGAAAGACTTTTGCTCATTACTGGCTGCATAATGGTTTCCTGAATATTGATAACCGCAAAATGTCCAAATCCCTGGGCAACTTCTTTACCGTAAGAGAAATCGGTGAACAGTATGATCTCCAGGTGCTGAGATTCTTCATGTTAAGCGCAAATTACTGAAGCCCGATCAACTTCAGCAGAGAGATCATGGAATCTTCTAAGAATGCTCTGGAACGTATTATGACTGCAGTTTCCAATCTGACACATCTTGCACAGGAAGCAACAGTGGATGTTTTGTCAGATGCAGAGGAAAAACTGCTTGCAGAGATTCCTGTGTACCGCAAAAAATTAGAAGATGCCATGGATGATGATCTGAATACCGCAGATGCAATCTCTGCAATCTTTGAACTTGTTAAATTTGCCAATACCAATGCAAATGATGCTTCTTCCGGAGCATTTGTCACAGCACTGAAAAAGGAGATTGTTGCATTAAGTGATGTACTGGGCCTTCAGGTAGAAAAGAAAGAAGAAAATCTGGACGCTGAGATCGAAAAAATGATCGAAGAACGTCAGGCAGCAAGAAAAGCCAGAGACTTCAAACGTGCCGATGAGATCCGTGATGAACTGCTGGCACAGGGAATTATTCTGGAAGATACCAGAGAGGGCGTAAAATGGAAACGAGCATAACATATCTGAAAGAACAGTTTCAGCTGAAGGATCCGGATATCCGTTCTTACTCTCCGCTGACACTTGCCTATATCGGAGACGGGATCTATGAGTTATATATCCGCACCATCCTGATCAAACAGGGCAACTGCCAGGTGAATAAGCTGCATAAACAGGCAAGCCGGTTGGTAAAAGCTCAGGCACAGTCGGAGATGGTGCAGGTGCTGGAGCCACATTTTACCCAGGAAGAAGAAGCAGTCTACAAGAGAGGTCGAAATGCAAAGTCCTACACTACAGCGAAGAATGCCACTACAGGGGATTATCGCCGTGCGACGGGATTTGAGGCGGTTATGGGGTATCTGTATCTGACGGATCAGTACTGCAGAATGATCGATCTGATCAAAATGGGATTGGAGGCACTGAAAGATGGAAAATAAAATCGAAGGAAGAAACGCGGTTTTAGAGGCATTACGCGCGGGAAAACCGATTGACAAATTATATGTTCTGGATGGATGTCCGGACGGACCGGTGAGAACCATTATCCGGGAAGCAAAAAAAGGCGATACGATCATCAATTATGTAAAAAAAGAACGTCTGGATCAGTTATCTGAAATGGGTCATCACCAGGGTGTTATTGCGATGGCGGCTTCGTACGAGTATGCTACAGTGGAAGATATTCTGGAAAAAGCCAGGGAAAAAGGGGAAGCTCCTTTTATTTTCGTACTGGATAATATCGAAGATCCGCATAATCTGGGAGCTATGATCCGAACAGCGAATCTGGCAGGCGCACACGGTGTAATCATTCCAAAACGAAGAGCAGTGGGGCTTACCCCGACTGTTGCCCGTACTTCAGCAGGGGCAATCAATTATACACCGGTTGCAAAAGTAACCAATTTAAAACAGACCATGGAACAACTGAAAAAAGAAGGCATGTGGTTTGTATGTGCAGATATGGATGGTACGCCGTATTATCAGATGGATCTGAAAGGACCGATGGGTCTGGTAATCGGAAACGAAGGAGAAGGAGTCAGCAGATTAATCAAAGAAACCTGTGATTTTGTAGCCTCGATTCCGATGAAAGGAGATATTGATTCCCTGAATGCTTCTGTGGCAGCAGGGGTTCTGGCTTTTGAGATCGCCCGTCAGCGTGGATAACAGTGAGGAAAACAGGATGAAGAAATATACAGAGTACACAGACGAGGAACTGGTGGAACTGCTTCGGCAGGGGGATACAGAGGTTATGGATTATCTGCTGGAAAAATACAAGTTTGTTGTACGCCAGAAAGCCCGTGTTCTCTATCTTGCAGGAGGAGAAGCGGATGATCTGATTCAGGAAGGAATGATCGGACTCTTCAAAGCGATCCGGGATTATCGCGGGGATAAAGAGGCTTCTTTTTATACGTTTGCCCAACTGTGTGTGGACCGGCAGATGTATAATGCCATCCAGTCATCCACCAGGCAGAAACATCAGCCACTGAATTCCTATATTTCTATGAATGGAGAAGAATGGGAAACACAGATGGGCAGTAAAACAGAACAGAGTCCTGAGACAATCATTATTGCACAGGAAAATGCCGTGCAGATGGAAGAAAAAATCAGAAAACAGCTAAGTACTTTTGAAAATGAAGTTCTGACACTTTATCTGGATGGAAATAATTATCAGCAGATTGGTGAAAAGATGAACAAATCATCCAAGTCCATTGACAATGCTCTGCAACGAATCAAGGGTAAGGTCCGGGAGAGTCTTGGCAGGAAAAAATAAAATATTTAAAAAAATCTGAAAAATATGAAAATTATGCTTGACTTTTTCCGGAGCTTTTGCTAAACTATCTAACTGTAGCGGACAGATAAAAACGCTGCAGATGCTGATGTGGCTCAGAGGTAGAGCACTTCCTTGGTAAGGAAGGGGTCACGGGTTCAATTCCCGTCATCAGCTTACAAAGCTCCTTGAAGTGATTCAGGGAGCTTTTTTGACTTACAGGAATTGTTTTCTGTAAAGCAAAAATGTTTTTATGAAGATCCGGTAAAGGATATAACGGGGAAAGAAAGGAGAAGATATTTTATGGTAAGAAAAACAAAGGTAGCAGTCGTAGAACATCCGCGTGGAGGAGAAGGCAGTGTGGAATTTCACCACATTGTATCTGAAGAAGAACTGAACGGACACGGTTCCATGTATGCCATGGCAGTACTTCGTCCGCACAGCAGCGTTGGCTGGCATCAGCATGTGGGGAATACAGAACCTTATTTCATTTTAAAGGGGAAAGGGGTATTTGTGGACAATGATGGTACAAGAACAGAGGTAGGGCCTGGAGATGTATGTGTGATTGAAGTGGGACAGAGCCATTCTCTGGAGAATCCAAATGACGAAGAACTGGTATTTATGGCGTTAGTTTACAATGCATAAACAGACATATCGGTACGAGGCAATCAAATATCCGTCTAACGAAGATGTGTTTTTCAATGTCCTGTGGCACAACAGGGATTACACTGCACCTCACTGGCATAACGGGCTTGAGATTCTGTATCTGCTGGAGGGAAGTGAAGACTGTTATCTGGGAGAGGAAGAATGCATCCGGATGAAAAAAGGAGATTTTCTGGTAATTAATTCCCGGGTGGTACACAGTGTTCAGTGTCCACGACAGTGTAAGGAGATGCTGATACAGATCCCTTATCCGATGATGAAACGGTTTATTCCTCAGATCGACGGGCTGGAATTTGTCTGTGAAAAGATCACCGGAAGAAAGCACCGGATGGATACGTTTATGGTGGAGAGAGCACTGAGTGCTCTTGCAGAACTGCATCCTTTTCGGTCGCCGGAAGAAACTCTGGAGTTCTACAGCCGGATGTATCATCTGCTGGCTGTACTGGTAAAAGACTTCAGCGTATCGGTTACTTCTGATAAGATGGAAATATCAGAAAAATATATGGAACGACTGGGAATGATCACTTCATATGTGAAGGAACATTATACGGAAGAAATTTCGCTGCAGGAGATTGCGCGGCTGGTTTCTCTGAATCCGGATTATTTCACGCGATTTTTTAAGAAATATATGGGCATGACATTTCTGGATTATGTGAATTCGGTGAGAATGGAACATGTTGTCAGAGATTTGCAGAGAACAGATCTGAGTGTCCAGAAGCTGCTGGAGATTCATGGTTTCACTAATTATAAATTATTTATGAAAATGTACAAATCCAGGTTTGAGAGTACACCGGGAAAGATGCGAAGATACCGGAAAGAACAGAAGATAGAAGATTAACAGACGAAAGAGATCTGCCGGCAAAGAACCGGAAGATCTCTTTTAAAGTTGCGTTGCATATCAATAATTGATCCGGTGGATCAATTTTGATTTCCTCCGGGAAGATAGGACGGTTGTAGTTGTATGGGGATGTGGTTACTGTGGGGAAACTTTGCTCTGATCGACTTTACGTTGTGGGTAAGTTCGATTATAATGGAAAAAGGTAACTGTTCAGTAACTTCACAGTTACGGAAAAAGATCAAAGGGAAATATGTGGGGAAAGAAAAGGGGAGAAAGAAATCATGAGTGAAATAACACAACAAAATCAGGATCGGCTGATCATCGTGATTCCGGCATATAACGAGGAAGAAAACATAGAAAATGTAGTAGCACAGTGGCATCCCATCGTGGAAAAAACAGGAGGGGACAGTCGACTGTTTGTCATCAATGACGGAAGTACAGATCGGACGCAGGAGGAACTGGATCATCTGCAGGGAAAATATCCGCAGCTTCGCACGGTAAAAAAAGAAAACCAAGGACACGGTGCCACTATTTTATATGGCTACCGCTGTGCGATTGCGGAAGGGGCAGATTATATTTTTCAGACAGATTCTGATGGACAGACTCTGCCGGAAGAATTCTGGAAGCTGTGGGAAGACAGGAAAAAGTGTGGGCTTTTGATTGGAAGCAGAAAAAGAAGACAGGACGGCTGGCAGCGGATCTTTGTGACACGGGTTCTTCGACTGGTGATCCTTGTAACATTTCACTGCTGGGTGGAAGATGCCAATACACCGTTCCGGCTGATGCGGGCTGCAGAACTGGAAGAAGTTTTAAAAGAGATTCCAGCACAGTATTTTCTGGCAAATGTACTGATGACGGTGCGATATACAAAAGAAGGACGGCGGGTAATGTATTATCCAATTACATTCCGTCCGCGACAGGGTGGAGTCAATTCCATCAATATGAAAAAAATTGTAAAAATCGGTAAAACAACACTAAAAGACTTCCGGAAGTGGGGAGGTGCGAAACAGTGAATGAGAAAAGAAAGGGAATATGGAAAGCTGTTGTACTGACGGTGCTTTTTATGAGTGCACAGGTCCTGCTAAAAGAGGACGGAAAAGTATTTGCTGTCTGGTGGCTGACCATACTGGTGCTTGGATGGTGCAGTTTTCCGCTTTGCCAGTACCTTTTTTCCGGATTCCGTGACAGAGGATATCTGGTGGCAAAGATATTCGGTATTGCAGGTGCGGGATTTCTGATGTGGTTGGGAGCAAGTACGGGAATTGTACCGTTTACGCATGTGGGCTGTCTTGTAAGCACAGGTGTACTGGCAGCTGTCTGCTGGGGTGTCTGGATTGCGTTAAAGAAACAAAAGATAAAGGACAAAACGTCCTGGAAATTTACAACAGAATGGTACCAGACAGTGCTGGATGATGAACTGGTATTTATCTTATTCTTTCTTCTATGGACCTATGTGGCGGGATTTCGCCCGGCAGCGTACGGAACAGAAAAGTTCATGGACTATGGGTTTATGATGGCGATGATGCGCAGTACCACACTTCCGGCGAAGGATCTGTGGTATGCGGGAGCAAAAATCAACTATTATTATGGCGGACAGTATTTTGCTGTATTTTTAACGAAACTGACCAATACGCAGGTGGCACAGACGTACAATCTGATGCGGACACTGGTGGCAGGGTTTTGTTTTTCCGTTCCGTTTGCTCTGGTACGCCAGATGGTACTTGACAGCTGGAAAAGAGAAAAACCGGCACTGCTTGGCGGTGCCCTTGCGGGGGCAGGGGTATCTCTTGCCGGAAATATGCATTATGTGGTGATCGGAAAACTTCTTCCGTGGATCCGGGAGATCTTTCATCTGCCAAAAGGGGATTATACTTACTGGTTTCCGAATTCCACCCGCTATATCGGCTATTATCCGGCGGGAAATGATAAAACGATTCATGAATTCCCTTCCTACTCCTTTGTTTTGGGTGACTTACATGCCCATGTGGTCAATCTGATGTTTGTGGTGGCACTGATCAGTCTGGTTTATGCGATGATGCAACATTACAGCGGAAAAAATGCGCTGCAGGCGGAGGTGACAGGAAACAGGAATTTTTATAAAAACCAGGTAGTGGCAGCTCTGACAGATCCCTACGTGCTGGTGTTTGCTTTTCTGATCGGTATGTTTCACTGGACGAATTACTGGGATTTTGTCATCTACTATGTGATGGGTGGCATGGGAGTGATCTGGTGCAACTGCCAGAACTATAAAGAACTGGAAAAACCGCATCGTATGAGAATGACGATGGGGATCAGCCTGCTTCATGCGGTATGGGTATTCTTACTGGCAAACATAGCTGCACTGCCGTTTACTTTGCAGTTTCAGAGCATGGTCAGTGAAGTGGCACTTGCACAGAACCATTCCAGACCATATCAGTACTGGCTGATCTGGGGACTTCCGGTCATCGGGACAGTGCTTTTTTTCTGGTGCGTGAAACGGGAAGGTGCGAAAAAAGCGGATGCTTTCGGTGTGCTGCTGGGGATCTCGGCTCTGGGGCTGATCGTGATCCCGGAGATCGTTTATGTGAGAGATATCTATGAAAAAGAATACGCCAGATCCAATACAATGTTCAAATTAACCTATCAGGCATTTACGATGTTTGGAATCTTATTTGGGTATGCACTGATCCGTCTGTGGATGGAGAAGAGGCATGTGATACGAAAAATTCTTACCAGCGTGGTGTTTGCCTGTTTTGTGGGCTGTTGTTTTTATACGGTAACTGCTGTGCATGCATGGTTTGGTCAGATATGGGATCCGGCGCAGTATCAGGGACTGGATGCTACCGCATATCTTGAGACAACCTTTCCGGAAGATGCTGCGGCGATCCGCTGGCTCAATGAACATGTTACCGGCGATCCGGTGGTTCTCGAGGCAAATGGAGACAGCTACAGTGACTATGAACGGGTGTCCGCGATGACGGG
>ERZ779870.1243-NODE-1243-length-18453-cov-3.63523_pt1 | contig 18453 bp, 8 predicted proteins | sample MGYA00511247_ERZ779870 | MGnify/ENA primary metagenome ERZ779870 (study PRJEB29588, sample SAMEA2149068) | human gut metagenome | biome: human gut; feature: human-associated habitat; material: faeces | place: Denmark | collected 2008/2010 ...
GTTCGTAAGCGTATGTGAAGTCGTTTGGTTCCTCTACCAGACGGATCACTTCTTCTGCCAGTTTCAGACCGCCTTCGCCACCTTTTGCCCATACTTCAGACAGAGCAACGTTAACGCCCAGCTCTTTACATTTTTCTTCAACCAGATCCAGTTCTGCTTTAGTATCGGTCGGGAATGCATTGATGGCAACTACGCATGGCAGTTTGTATACATTCTTGATGTTGCTTACATGTTTTAACAGGTTTGGCATACCTTTTTCCAGAGCTTCCAGGTTTTCTGCATTCAGCTCGGCTTTCGGAACACCGCCGTTGTATTTCAGGGCACGTACAGTTGCTACGATAACTACTGCATCCGGTTTCAGTCCTGCCATACGGCACTTGATATCCAGGAACTTCTCAGCACCCAGGTCAGCACCGAATCCTGCTTCTGTGATCGCATAGTCAGCCAGTTTCAGAGCCATCTTGGTTGCTGTTACGGAGTTACATCCGTGTGCGATGTTGGCGAATGGTCCGCCGTGTACGATAGCCGGTACACCTTCCAGTGTCTGTACCAGGTTTGGTTTCAGGGCATCTTTCAACAGAGCGGTCATGGCACCTTCTGCATGCAGGTCGTGTGCAGTTACCGGCTTCTGTTCTGCCACTTTACCGTATGTATATCCAATGATGATACGTCCCAGACGTTCCTTCAGGTCGTTGATATCGCTTGCCAGACACAGAACTGCCATGATCTCAGATGCTACTGTGATATCGTAGCCGTCTTCTCTCGGCATACCGTTGGTTTTTCCGCCAAGTCCGTCTACTACATTACGCAGCTGACGGTCGTTCATGTCAACACAACGTTTCCATGTGATCTTTCTCGGGTCGATGTTCAGAGCATTGCCCTGGAAGATATGGTTATCGATCATAGCTGCCAGCAGGTTGTTGGCTGCACCGATGGCATGGAAGTCACCGGTAAAGTGCAGGTTGATGTCTTCCATCGGAACTACCTGTGCATATCCGCCGCCGGCTGCTCCACCTTTTACACCGAAAACCGGTCCTAAGGATGGCTCTCTTAAAGCAACCATAACGTTCTTACCCATTCTCTGCATACCGTCTGCCAGACCTACAGTTGTTGTAGTCTTTCCTTCACCGGCCGGTGTCGGGTTGATAGCAGTAACCAGAATCAGTTTACCATCTTTTTTGTCAGATTCTTTCAGCAGATTGTAGTCGATCTTTGCTTTGTACTTTCCGTACTGTTCCAGATATTTGTCATCAATACCTGCTTTTGCTGCAATCTCGGTGATCGGTTTCATTTCGCATTCCTGTGCGATCTCAATGTCTGTTTTGTATCCCATAGTTATTTCTCCTTTCTTCTGACCGGACGTCTGCCCCCGAAACGGAACAAAAAGTGAAGAACGCATCTGTTCCGTAAATAAAAAAACGCAGCAAATGTAATCATGTTCTACATTGCTGCCCAGACGGTCGGCCAATATGAATCCTGGTTTCCTGTGGTTCCTCCACATATCCGTCAGTAGCCAGGATCTTCTTTTTCAGACTTCTTTTAAAGAATAGCATAAATTAGCAAAAAAGTCAAGAATTACGAGGAAAAAACAATCTCTTTTTGTGGATTTTCACTTGATATTTATGAGGAAGAAAGTTATACTTATACGGTAACATAATTGTTACTGTTCACTGATACTATCTTGCGAGGTGTTTTTTTTGTGAGCGAAGGTCACAGAAAACCCGAGACATACCTCACGAATTTATGCGATTAGTATGAATTCTGTGCATCGCAAAGTGTGTAATGGTGAGATACCTTGAAAAACAAACGTGATCACTATTAATAAAGAAGAAAGCCGGTGATATTTGTGGAACAGGCAATCAGGGAGGCGATATTTTCCGGATTCTGCAGGACGTATAATCAGGCACAGACAGTGACCTGTGAGTTCACAGAGACGGAAGAAGGACTCGAACTGACCGAAGTGGACTGTGGATATAGACGGTGCATCCATCGGGGCAGCTGTGAAGTGGCCAGGCAGATCCGTCAGATGGAAGAGGATCACAAAAAGGAGTAAAGGGGAAACAAATGGTAAAACTGAATAAGAAAATCAGGAGATATCTGGCTCTGGTTCTATGCCTCAGTATCTTGCTTGTACCTGTAGAGGGTTATGCGGCGAAGAATAATCAGAGCACAAACCAGCGGGTGAGAACCACAACGACAGCAGCAGGCTGGGTGTCCAGCGGCGGCCGATGGTGGTATCGAAATGCAGATGGGAGTTATCCGAAGAGTACCTGGAAACTGATCAACGGTTCATGGTATTACTTTGAATCTGATGGATGGATGGCGACTGGCTGGAAAAAACTGGGCGGCGAATGGTATTATCTTACATCCAGTGGAGCGATGGCTACCGGATGGGTGAAACTGAATGGGAAATATTATTTCATGAACGGTTCCGGTGTGATGCAGCATGATACCTGGGTGGATAATGGTGTCTACTATGTGAACAGCGATGGTGTCTGGGTGGAAGGAAAGACTTCCCAGAACAGAGTAGAAAGCAGTCGGACAGATTCCGCAGCAGGATGGGTGTCCGGTGGCGGCCGATGGTGGTATCGGGAAGCCGATGGTTCCTATCCGAGAAACAGCTGGAAAGTAATCAATGGTTCATGGTATTATTTTGACGGCAGTGGCTGGATGGTAACCGGCTGGCTAAAACGCGCAAGCAGCTGGTATTATCTGGAGCCGGGCAACGGTAACATGGTAACGGGCTGGAGAAAAATCGGAAGTACCTGGTATTATCTGAATCCGGGAAATGGCGATATGGCGCAGGGCTGGAAAAAGATTGGGAATGTCTGGTATTATCTGGAGCCGGGAAATGGTGGCATGGCAACGGGCTGGAGAAAAATCGGAAGTACCTGGTATTATCTGAATCCGGGAAATGGCGATATGGCAACGGGCTGGACAACCATTGGAGGAACCCGATATTACATGAATCAGGATGGAGCCATGGTAGAAGGCTGGTCACAGCAAAATGGAACTTGGTATTACCTGAAACCGGGCAGCGGAAACATCGCGACCGGATGGTTAAAACTGGGTGCAACCTGGTATTATCTGGCGAGTGACGGAAAGATGCTGACAGGTTTCCAGAACATCGGCGGATCCAAGTATTATCTGAATACAGGCAGTGGAGCCATGGTAGTAGGCTGGCTGCAACTGGGCAGTGACTGGTATTATATGAACGGCAGCGGTGCCATGCTGACAGGCTGGCAGAAAATCGGAAGTACTTGGTATTATCTGAATCCGACGACCGGTAAGATGGCAACAGGTTGGACAATCGTTGGTGGAAGTAAATATTATATGAACGGCAGCGGTGCCATGCTGACGGACTGGCAGAATATTGACGGTTCAGAGTATTATTTTTACAGCAGTGGAGCCATGGCGGTAAGTACAGTCATCGGCGGTGTTGAAATCGGAGCAGATGGAAAAGCATCGAGAACAGAAAGTCAGGCGATGGGGACTCTGACCAAGTTTTTGAAAACAATGATTCAGCCGGTAGGTAACACCCTGTATGTATGGGGTGGCGGTCATGACGCCTGGACAGACGGAGACGGACTGCGTATCGGTATGAACCCGAAGTGGAAACAGTTCTATAACCAGCAGGGAGCTTCGTATAATTATACGAAACACCGATATGAGTATCAGAATGGTCTGGACTGTTCCGGTCTGGTCAGCTGGGCTGTCTACAATACATATAATACGAAATCAAATCAGAAAGAAACGGCATACAGTTCAACATCTACCGGATTTCCGGCTTATCTGACCAACAAAGGTTTTGGATCGCACGGAAAAGTTTCCGGTGGAACATTTACACCTGGTGACGTGGTAAGTATGACCGGTCATGTGTGGGTTGTTCTTGGCATGTGTTCGGATGGAAGTCTGGTGATCGTTCATGCGACGCCACCGGTAGTTCAGATCAGTGGTACGGTCAATACAACAGGAAGCACGAACAGTGAGGCTGTAAAACTGGCAAAGGCATATATGAAGAAATATTATTCAGATGCAGCCGGCAAATATAATCTGTGTATCGCAAGTAAAGCATATGTGAATAACGTAGACCGTTTCCAGTGGTCCTCCAGCAGTATGAGAGATCCGGATGGACTGCGTAATATGACGGCAGCACAGGTACTTGAAAAATTGATTGGACCGCAATAAGAAAAATGTAAAGAAAGGCTGTCGGGAAATAGACAGTTCTAAGTTTGGGAGGGTGTGACTCATACCGAGGCACACCCTCCCAAACTTTTTATCATACAAAGAAAAAAGATGACTGACGACAACCATCTTTCTCTCCATTTATAATGTAGCTCTGCTAACAACTAATTATTAACGACCTTTTTTGAATTAGGGAAACAGTAAATTAACTTTAGTTTCTATGATTTGAGATGAGTTTAGCATTGAGGGGTTGCAGGAAAAATGGTTTTGTGTTAATATGTTAAGGAATGTAAAGAGAATATTTCGTAAATATTACAAGAATATATAACACAATGCAAAACAATAAAAGGAGAAATATATGAAAAAAAGAATCCTTTGTTTAACATTAGGATTAATGCTGACAATTTCACAGGCAGTACCTGCCGGTGCTGCATCCAGAAAAGATCAGTTAAAACAGGATAAGGCAGCAGCACAGAGTCAGCTTGCAGCACAGGAGTCCAAAATCAATAATCTGGAAGACCAGAAACAGACACTTTCCGCTGAGATCGATCAGCTGGATTCTGATCTGGTAAATATTATGGTTGAGATTGAGATTCTGGATGGCGAGTTATCCGATAAAGAAGCGCAGATCGAGCAGACCAAAGCAGATCTGGCAGTGGCAGAAGAAAATAAACAGAAACAGTATGAAGCCATGAAGAAGAGAATCCAGTATCTGTATGAAAAGGGTGGAGATGATGCATGGGCACAGATGCTGTTCCAGGCATCGGACTTTACCAGTCTTCTGAACCATGCAGAATATGTACAGCAGATGTATGATAGTGACAGAAACAGTCTGGAAGAGTTCAAAGAGACTGTACAGCAGGTAAAAGACCTTGGGGATCAGTTGGACAGTGAGAAAGCAGAACTGGAAGAGATGAACCAGGAGTATCAGAATCGTCAGGTGAGTATGCAGACCCAGCTGGAAGAAAAGAAAGCAACTTCCAGTGATTATGATGCACAGATCGCACAGGCGCAGAACCAGGCTGCACAGTACACGGAACTGATTCGTCAGCAGAATGCTGAGATCCAGAAAATTGAAGAAGAAGAGAAAAAAGCAGCGGAAGAGGCAGCAAGAAAAGCGGCCGAGGAAGCAGCTAAGAAGGCAGCAGCAGAAGAAGCTGCAAAGAAAGCACAGGAAGAAGCAAACAAAAAAGCAGCAGATGAGGCAGCTAAGAAAGCAGCAGAAGCAAGCAAGAAATCTTCCTCTACTTCCGGCAGTAATACAGCTGCAAGTTCTGGTTCTTCCACAAGCAGTAAAAACAATACATCAGGCAGTAGCTCAAGTGCAGCAACATCCAAGGACAACGGAAGTTCTTCTTCCGGCTCATCAGGAAGCTCAGGCAGCAGCGTATCATATAACCCGACAGGACAGTCCGTTGTTAATTATGCATGTCAGTTTGTTGGCAATCCTTATGTATGGGGTGGTACAAGCCTGACAAACGGTGCTGACTGTTCCGGATTTATCATGAGTATATATGCAAAGTTTGGTGTATCCCTTCCGCATTCCTCCGGAGCAATGGCAGGCTGTGGTCGTGGAGTTTCCTACTCTGAGGCAATGCCTGGAGATATTATCTGCTACGCAGGTCATGTAGCTATCTACATGGGCGGTGGACAGATCGTACATGCAAGTAACGCAAAAGACGGTATTAAGATCAGCGGAAACGCTGCGTACAGGCCGATCGTTGCAGTTCGTCGTGTGCTGTAATCAGAACAATAGTAACAATTATGAGAGTCATATCTGAAAAAGATATGGCTCTTTTTTTGTTCAATAATCTATTCCGCTTTAACGTGGCATTTTATTGTAGTTCCGAATTTGACAAAATAAATGATGGAATCAACACAAAAGAACGAGCCGATAAAAAAACGAATCGTTATAATTAGAAGAAAAGAGACTGAGACAGTCTGTATGCAGACGGAACAGGCTACATTGCCGGAAGGAGGTAGATAATGAAGAATCGAAAAAAACAGCTTATGAAGATCGGAGCTGTCATAGCGGTGATTGCAGTTGCAGGAATTGCCGGCGGAGTCGGCATATACAAGTGTGCCAATCGATTCGATCTGACTGTAGCCGGGGATCCAATCAGTAAAGAAGAGTATGTGAACTGCATGAATTCTGTGGAATACGACACAAAGATGCAGATCCAACAAGATTATGATGCCGTATACGGAACAGATTTCTGGGAAAAGCAATACGACGGACAATACGGCTATGAGATCCTCACCCGGAATACAGTAGAACAGTTAAAATACATCCATGCAGTATATGATCTTGCCGAAGAAAACGGAGATGTAGCAGACAGCAGCTATGAGGCTCTGGAAAAACGCTGGAAGGATGGTAATGCAGAGAGAGGCGAGAAAGTAAAAAAAGGCGAAGTGATCTACGGACTGAAAGAGTATACCTTTCAGCTGTATCTGGACTATGAGCTCAGTACTCTGAAAGAAAAATACTGTAACGATACATCCCGGGAGGGAATGCAACTGACGGAAGACGAGGTTCTTCAGCACTACCAGAGTCGCGACTGGATATTTGGAGGCAGCGAAGAAAACGCTGACCTGGAAACAGCAAGAATAGCAGTCGAAAGAGAACTGCGTGAACAAAAATACGACGATATGATCACGCAGCATGAAGCCGATTCTCAGGTGGAAGGAAACATGAAAGATGTGAACCGGTACACCTTGAAGAATATACAATAACGGAAGGAGAAAAGGTATGAAGAAAAGATGGATGAGCGGTACGTTAGCACTTCTGCTTGCAGGAACAACAGTCGCATCAATGATGCCGGCAGTATCTGTTAAGGCTGAGGGAAATACCGCAACCGGAACAACATATTATGTTGATTCCAATGGGGGAAATGATAGCAATGAAGGAACATCAGAAGGCAAGGCGTTCCAGACACTTGAAAAAGTAAATACACTTGATCTTGAGCCGGGAGATACCGTTCTTTTGAAAAGAGGATCTGTATTTGAGGATCAGGCTCTTAAGTTTACAAAAGAAGATAGCGGTACTGCAGAAGCACCGGTAAGAATATCTGCTTATGGCGAGGGAAACAGACCACAGATCAATACAAACGGTCATGGTCAGTGGGAACTGAATTATGGAACTCCACTGGATAACCAGAATCATAAGTGGAAAGGTACCGTATCTTCCAGTATCCTGATTGAAGACACAGAGTATATCGAAATCGAAGGTCTGGAACTGACCAACGACAGAAATAGTGCAACAGATACCGAGAAAGATAAAGCGTACAACGATGCATATGCAATGGACAGAACAGGTGTTGCCGGCGTTGCGAAGGACAATGGAACAGTAGACCACATCGTACTGAACGATCTCTATATCCATAATGTGACAGGTAACGTATATAACAAACATATGACAAACGGTGGTATCTACTTCATCGTTGCAAAACCAACAAACGAAGGAGCAACCGGAATTGCAAGATACAATGATGTTAAGATCACGAACTGTTCTCTGGATACAGTAAACCGCTGGGGAATTGCAGTCGGATACACCTATCAGTGGAGACAATTCACAACAGGTGCATTGTCAGATGCAACAATGGCAAAATATGGTTCATCCAATGTTGTGATCGAGAACAACTATCTGAACCATGTAGGCGGAGATGCCATCACAACCATGTATCTGGACAGACCGATGGTTCAGTATAACGTGTCAGAGAATGCGGCAGAGCAGATCAATTTCAAAGACTACTCAAAGAATCAGCCGAGTCTTGATGCAAATGGTAATGTAAACGGTACACAGGGCGTTGGTGCAGGACGAGTGGCAGCAGCAATCTGGCCATGGAAATGTAAAAATGCAATCTTCCAGTACAATGAGTGCTTCAGAACATTAAATGCTTCCAATGGTAACGGCGATGGACAACCATGGGATGCCGACTATGGTGATGGAACAAACTATCAGTACAACTACAGCCATGGTAATACCGCAAGTACCATCATGTTCTGTGGTCCGGAGTCCATTAACAATACATTCCGTTACAACATCAGCCAGTATGAAGATATGGGACCTCTGGATCCGGCCGGTAACACTGGAAACTGCCAGGTTTACAATAACACATTCTATATCAAAGAAGGTCTCAATACCATCTGGCATAGAAGCCATGGCAATGGTGGTCCTGTAGATATGGAAAATAATATTTTCTATTTCGCAGGAAACTCACCGGTTGCAGTAAATGACTGGAATCCCAGCGGAAATAAGACCTTCAGCAATAACTTATATTACAACGTAACTACTTATCCGAATGATGCAAATGCTGTAAAAGCGAATGCAGGAACAAAGGTACTTGTGGATGCAGGTTCCGGTCCGGATTCAGTAGCAACTGATAAGAGCGCAAGAAGACATGAAGATCCAACAGCTACAACAGTATTTGACGGATACAAACTTGCAGAAAACTCTCCGGCAATCAACGCTGGTAAAGTAGTAGTTGACAGAAATGGTTATACCATCGATCACGACTTCTTCGGTCACAAGATCACAGCAGTACCGGAGATCGGAGCAGCAGAAAGTGATGCAGTGGCGGCACTTGTACTGAGATCTAACGTATATACTGTTACCGGAACTAACGTAAGCGATCTTCCGAAAAATACAACAGTAGAGGATTTCCTTAATAATGTCATTGTAGATACAGGCGTTACAGTTACTATTAAAGAAGGCGAGACAGAACTTACAGGAACTGACATCGTAAAAGGAGGAGCAACAATCACTCTTTCTTATGAAGGAATGGAAAGTGTAACTTACACTGTGGTTGCAAGTTCGGATAAAGAACTGAAGGGATGTTTCTACGAAGTGAAGGGAACAGAGGTACGTGTTCCTTACACAGAGAAAAACCTGACAACAGTAAAGGAAATGAAGGCAAACATCACTGTAGCAGACACAGCAACAGTATCCGTATTAAACGGTGGAACAGAACTGGCAGATAGCGATGCAGTTGCAGCCGGAATGACACTTCGCATCACTGCGGAAGACAGCACAACAAATGATTTTACGATCACACAGAAAAACGAATACAACTGGACGTTTGATTTTGTAAGAGGACAGCAGGGAAATGTATGGTTCGGACAGATAAAAGACAGCTCCAGCGACTGGACCAATATGACAACTATCGATTCGGACGGATGGCCAAACTGGGCGACTCATACATATTATGGTCCTGGTATTGATGCACCACAGAACACAAATACAACAACTGATCCAACAGTTCATGGTCTGCTTTCCGCACCGCCGCGCACAGATATTTCTACAGCAATGGCATATAGAGTACCGAAGAGTGGAACCGTATCATTCAAAATCAGAGATGACGAGCCATATCTTCGTCAGTCTTCGAACACAGGCGGAACAGTTACCTTGAGTCTTTATGTGAATGGTAAAGAGAAGAAGAGCTTAACACTTGAAACCAGTAGACAGAAAGTTGGTAACTGGGAACAGCCTGAAGAAATCGCAGTAAGCCGTGGCGACATGATTCGTGTGGTAACTAAGTGTAATGATAACCCAAGCAAACCATCCGTTCACGTTACACCAATCATCACTTATGTAGATAAAGCTGCAGCTGATACAGAAGCACCGACAACACCAACAGAGGTAACAGTAACAGATATTACAACAACAACAGCAAAAGTTACCTGGACAGCATCTACAGATAATGTAGGCGTGACTGGATACAATGTATACGTAAATGAATCTGAAGATCCTGTAAACGGCGAGACACTTGTAACAGGAACAGAATATACACTGGAAAGTCTTACAGCAGGAACAGAATATAAAGTAACTGTAAAAGCAGTTGATGCAGCCGGTAATGTTTCAGAAGGAGCTGTATATACATTTACAACAAAAAATGCGGCAGATACAGAAGCACCATCAGCACCGACAAATGTAGTAGTAACAGATGTTACAACAACAACAGCAAAAGTTACCTGGAGCGAAGCAACAGACAATGTAGGAGTAGTTGGATATAACGTATACTTAAATGAAGCAAAAGTAAATGAAACACTTATAACAACTACCGAATATGATTTAACTGCTCTTACAGAAGAGACAAATTATTCAGTAAAAGTAACTGCGGTGGATGCAGCAAAAAATGAATCTGAGAGATCTGAAGCAGCTACATTTACAACACCAAAAACACAGGATACCGAAGCACCATCTGTACCGGCAGGTGTAGCAGCATCAGACGTGACACAGACAGGAGCAAAGATTACCTGGACAGCATCTACAGATAATGTAGCAGTAACCGGATACAATGTATATGTGGGTGAAACAAAAGTAAATGCTACACCTGTAACAGTTACAGAATATGATTTAACCGGACTTACAGCAAATACAGGATATTCAGTAACAGTAAGTGCAGTGGATGCAGCAGGAAACGAATCCGCAAGATCTGAAGCAGCTACATTTACAACATTAGAGGCGGAAGAAGAGAAAGATACAGAAGCACCGACAGCACCGGCAGGTGTAACAGCATCAGAGGTGACACAGACAGGAGCAAAGATTACCTGGACAGCATCTACAGATAATGTAGGAGTAGCCGGATATAATGTATATGTAGATGAAGCAAAAATAAATACGGACAAGCTGGTGGAAGGTTTGGAAATTGAACTGACAGGTCTTACTCCGGATACAGAATACACAGTAACAGTAAGTGCAGTGGATGCAGCGGGAAATGAATCAGGAAGATCTGCAGCCTTCACATTTACAACACTTAAAAACGAGGAACCTGCCCCGGAAAAACCATCCGCTCCTACGAATGTAAAAGTATCTGAAATTACTCATACCACAGCAATCGTTACCTGGGAACCGGCTGCAGAAAGAGCGATGGCACCTGGATATAATGTATATCTGGATAATAAAAAACAGAATGAATTGCCTATAGAAGGAACAGAGTACAAGTTGACTGGCCTTAAGGTAGGAACCAGATACAATGTAGCCGTAACAGTAGTAGATGTAGATGGAATAGAATCTGACAGAACAGAAGAAGTAGAAGATACATTTATAACAAAGGCAGATAAAGAAAAACTGCAGGAAACTACAAAAGATGCAGACAAAGCTCTGGAGAACAAGGATAAATACACAGAGGAATCTCTGAAAAATCTGGAGGAAGTCTACAAGAAGTATCAGGAAGTACTGAATGGTGACAATGTAACTCAGGAAGAAGTAGAGGAAGCGAATAAAGCTATCGAAGAAGCTTTCAAGAATCTGGTAGCAAAAGACGATGGTAAGAAGGATCCGACTCCTACCCCAGGACCGGCAGCCCCAACACCGACTACAACGCCAGACCCGACTACAACCCCAACCCCAACTACAACACCAACTACAACCCCAACCCCGAGCACCACACCGCAGCCAGGCGCAAAACCTGCAGCAACTTCCGGAAATACCAACACAGGAAGCACAAATGCAGGTGGAACAACCACAGGCAGCACATCTACAGCCAGAGCTGCAAAAACAGGCGATACAGCCAATACAGCAGCCTGGTTATTTACCCTGGCAGCATCTGCGGTTGCAGGAACTGTTATTGTAAAACGTAAAAGAGAGGATTAAGAATGTCCCACTCTTGAAGGATAAAAATAAGTAATTAAAACAGACAGGAATCAGAAAACACTGATTCCTGTCTGTAACATCCAACAAAAAGGAGAAAAAAATGAGGAAAAAGACCCTTTCAGCATTTCTGGGATTGGTTCTTGGCGCTTCTACCATATTAGGCTCTGTCGGTGCAAACCCTGTACCGGTATCCGCAGGAACGGATGGAATAACCGACAGCGAATGCACAACCACTGGAACTGCAGAACCGGCATCGGACGAAGTTGTACCGGACGCGAATCAGTACAAATATCAGAAGGATGAACTGGCAGCATTCTGTCACTTCGGACCGAATACATTTAATGAAATTGAGTGGGGAGAACATTACGGAAACAAAGCACCGAACGAAATCTTTACATTGAAAGATAACTTTGATGCAGACACACTGGTAAGCACATTAAAGAATGCAGGATTTAAGAAAATTATTGTAACAGCAAAACATCACGATGGTTTCTGTATCTGGCCGAGTGCATATACAGACTATGATGCAGAGGCAGCAGGGTATAAAGGAGATATTCTTGAGGAGATATCTACTGCGTGTACAAACTATAATATGGACATGGGACTTTACCTGTCTCCATGGGATATTCATGAGCCATCTTACGGATATTATGATGCCAATGGAAAACCGACAAGCAAGGAAAATGACGTAAAAGATTATAATGAATATTATAACAATCAGTTAGAAGAAATTCTTGGAAATCCCAAGTACGGCAATAACGGACATTTTGTTGAAGTATGGATGGATGGAGCCAAAGGAAGCGGTGCCAATGCACAGGACTATGAGTTTACAAAATGGTTTGATACAATCCAGAAACACCAGGGAAAACAGGCAGACAAGGATGCTGACTGTATGTTATTCGGAGCTCAGGCATATACAACCGTTCGCTGGATCGGAAATGAAGACGGTGTGGCTTTTGAGGATACCTGGGCAAAGTCAAATGTCAATTATGACAATAATACTATTGATAGCAATGGAAGTACACCTTATTCCAAAGGATATGAAAATGGTAATAAATGGACAGTTCCGGAGTGTGACGGACGTATTACATCCGGATGGTTCTGGGGAACAAATAAATGTACTCCGAAGACAGTTGCCCAGCTTGCTAACATGTATTTTGATTCTGTAGGACATAATGCAACTATGCTTCTGAATGTACCGCCAAACAACAAAGGTACAGTAGATCAGCCGATCCTGAATAGAATAACAGAATTCGGTCAGAATGTGGAAGAGTCTTTCAGAACCAATCTGGCAAAAGCAGAAGGAACCACAATTGTAGCATCTGATGTTCGTGGAAACGATGCTGCATTCAAACCGGGAAATGTAGTAGATGGAAATGATGCCACATACTGGACAACAAATGATGGTACAACAAGCGGAAGTCTGACCATTAAATGGAATACAGCGAAGAAGTTTGATGTGGTTTCATTCGAAGAAGCAATTCAGAAAGGACAGCACATCAACAGTTATAAAGTTGAGTACAAAGCATCTGACGATGCACAGTGGCAGACACTGAAAAGTGGAGTAACTGTTGGTGCAAAGAGACTGGTCAGAACTGCACCGGTATCAGCAACTCAGGTGAAGATCACAGTAGGAACAACCGATGGAAAAGTTCCGATGTTAAGTGAAGTTGGTGTATACAAAGCAAGCGAAGGATTCCAGCTGGCAGGAGCAGCGCCGGAAGGTATGGTAACAACCAGCGTTAATGATACAAATAGTTTTACATTCAGCACAGGTTGGAATCCACAGACAGGCAGCCAGTATATCAACGGACAGAATACCTGGTCCGATAGAGCTGACGCAAACTTTACTTATGAGTTCCACGGAACAAAAGTATACCTGATGGGAACAACAGACCCGGGTCATGGTGCCGCTGATGTTTATATTGATAATCAGTTGGTAAAAACGATCAATACACATGCGGAAAGCAGATCTACAGGAGCAAAGATCTTTGTATCCGATGATCTGGAAGATGGCGATCACACATTAAAGCTTGTAGCAAAAACAAATGCAGCAATCGGTGTGGAAGCAGCTTACGTAATCAACAACGGTGGCGTTGGAATGATTGAACTTGAAGATTCTGCATACACAATGAATGAAGAATCTTCACTGGATGTGAAAATCAAACGTGTAGGTGGAACAAAAGGAACAATCACAGCTAAGATCCAGCCTAACCCGGGAAGTGCAATTCAGGATGATTTTAATACAGAATTAGCTCCGGTAGTTACTCTGAATGAAGGAGAAGCTGAAGTAACTGTTGAAGCAGCAGAGACAAGACGTAATACGAACATGACCGGCGATCGTGTATTTTCTATCGAACTGACAGAGAAAACACCGGACAATGCAATTATTGGTTTTAACAGTTCTGCAAGAATCACAATCAAAGATGCAGATGGTATTACAAAAGAAAAACTGAAAACTTTAATTACTCAGTCTCCTGACGAAGCACAGGAAAATCTGTACATGGAAAAAGGCTGGAGTGCATATGCAGAAGCACTGGAAGCAGCAAAAGCAGTTGCCGAAAACGAAGAAGCAACAGAAGCAACTATCAGAAATGCATACATAGCACTGGAAAATGCAAAGAATGCACTTGTAGCACGTGAGAAATATACAGAAACTGACAGATTCAAATTCCCATGGAAACCGGGAACAAGCGCTAAGCTGGAAGCAGAATTTGCGACAGAGTTAAATAATAGCAATGATGAAGATTCGGATAAGGATTGGCCGATGCAGATTGCGGATAACAACGATGCAAGCAATGGAAAATTTGTCACAGATATGGCATTCAAGGATGTTCTGAAATATGCTTATCATGCAAAAAAAGCAGGCACCTATCATGTGGTTATGAGATATCGCAGTGGATCCGCTGAAAATGAGAAAAATGGTATCAAGATTACAGAAGCAGATGGAAAGATCGCAGAGAAAATAGTTGTAGTTGATCCGACAAAGAATAACGGAAACGTTGTTTTTGGAACTGTAGAATTTGATATTGAAGTAACAACACCAGGCGATGGAATGATCTCTATTACAGCACCGAATACCAATAAAGGGCCTGGAATTGACTACTTCATTATCAGCCCGTTGGAGGTTCCAGTAGATTCATTTGAAATCACAGCTACAGCAGGTGAAGGTGGAACCATCACAGCCGAAGGTCTTGCAGAAGGTAAAGTAGCTGTTCCGGAAGATGAAAGTGCAACATTTACAATCACTCCGAATGCAGGATATGAGATTGCAGACGTAAAAGTGGATGGAGCATCGGTAGGAAAGAAAACTGCTTATACATTCGATCACGTAGACAGAACTCATACAATCGAAGCAACATTTGCATTTACGAACTATACAGCAGAAAATCCATTTGTATTCCCGGGGGAAAAGGGAGTGACCAAGACACTGGAAGCAGAGCATGCTACAGAACTGATCAATAGCAACGATTCAGATTCGGATCCGGACTGGCCGCTTACTATTACTTCTGAAGACTGGGCAAGTAATGGAAAATTCCTGAACTGTATGGCATACAAAGATTATGCAAAATATGCTTACACAGCAGCAGTTCCCGGAACCTACACAGTAACAGGTACTTACCGTGCCGGAGCGTTAAACAAACTTGCGATTTCTGAAGCGGACAATAAGATTGAAGCAGCTCAGGTTGATTGCCCGTCAACAAAAGAAGGCAACGCACTTACTGTGAAGACATTCACGCTGGATATCAAAGTGACAACAGCAGGAGCAGGAACCCTGATCCTTACAGCACCGGATACAAACAAAGCTCCACAACTGGACAAACTGGATATCGTGCTGAAGAGAACTGCAGACGAAGCAGACCTTACAGAACTGGAGGCAGTACTTAAAACTGCAAGAGATAAACTTGCAGAGGTAAATGCCTATACACCAGTATCCAGAGGAGAACTTGAAACTGCAGTAAATGCAGCTCAGGAAGTTTATGATAAAGCAGGTGTTACCCAGGATGAAGTAAATACTGCAAAAGCAAATGTAGAAGCTAAGATTGCTGCACTGGTAAGAAAAGCAGATAAAACTGCACTGAGCAATGCAATTAACCTTGCAATTGTTAAAACAACGCAAGAGGACAAATACACAGCTGAATCCAGAGACGCTCTTAAAAAGGTGATAGCTGTAGCAGCTGCGGTAGTGAATGACGAAAATGCGACACAGGAAATGGTAGATGCTCAGACAGCCGCTGTAAAAGCTGCCGAAGCTAAATTAGTAGCAATTAAAGTACCGGTTAACAAATCAGCACTGCAAACTCGTGTTGATGAGGCAAAAGAGACTGTGACAAACACAGCTGCTTATACCGAAGAATCTTTAAATGCTCTTCGGGCAGCCATTAACGCAGCGCAGGCCGTTCTGAATAAACCGGAAGCAACACAGGAAGAAGTAAATGCTCAGACTGATGCGTTAAATGCTGCAATTGCTGCATTAGTTGAAAAACCAGTAGTCGACAAAACAGAACTGCAGACAGCAGTTGCTGATGCAAATAAATTTGCAGCAAGCGATGAAAACAAAGAGAAATATACAGAAGATTCCTGGAAAACTCTTGAGGAAGCCATTACGGTAGCACAGGCCGTTCTGAATAAACCGGAAGCAACACAGGAAGAAGTAAACGATGCTTTAAAAGCTTTAACAGATGCAAAAGAAAATCTGAAAACAAAAGAACCTTCTGTTGAAAAACCGGAGAAATCCGAACTTGAAGAAACTGTGAAGGATGCGAAAACATTTGTTGAAAGCTTAGAAAATCCGGAAATGTATACGGAAGAGTCTTTGAAGGCCCTTAATGAAGCAATTGCAATGGCAGAGGAAGTGCTGGCTTCTGAAACTGCAACACAGGATGATATTAATGCTGCAATGCGGAAAGTAAGAACAGCAAGAGGAAACCTGGCACTGAAGAAACCGGCAGTTGCTACAGAAGCTCTTGAGAATGCTATTGCAAATGCAAGAGAACTTGCTAACGACACAGCAACTTATACAGAAGAGTCTCGGGCAGCTCTTAATGCAGCTGTCGACGCAGCACAGAAAGTACTTGAGGATGCAAACGCAACACAGGAAACTGTAGATAAACAGACAGAAGCTGTAGAAGCAGCAATAAAAGCACTTGTAAAAATCAAAGTACCGGCTGAAACAGATAAACTTAAAGAAGCTGTAAAAGAAGCTGAGGAACTTGTAAAAGACACAGAGAAATATTCCGAAGAATCCCGGAATGCTCTTACAGATGCAATTGCATTAGCACAGGAGGTACTGGATGATACAAACGCAACACAGGAAACTGTGGATAAAGCGCTGGAAGCTGTAAATGCAGCAAAAGAAGCTCTGGTAGAGGTAGGAAATCTGAGAAATGTTGTTGATGAAGCAGCAAAACTGACAGGCGAAACCGATAAGTACACCGAAGATTCTGTGAAAGCTCTCCAGGCAGCCATTGACGAAGCCAAGAAAGTACTTGGTAATCCGAAAGCAACTAAGGATGAAGTGGCTACTGCTTTTAATTCTGTAAACAAGGCAAAAGAAGAACTGAAAGTAAAAGAAGCAGATAAGAAAGACGAAGAACCTAAAAAAGAAGAACCTAAGAAAGATCCAACCAACGAGAACATCAACAACGGTTCCACAAATGGGGGCACTAACAATGGAACTTCCAACACAGGTTCTGGAAACAATGGAAGCACTAATACACCTTCCGGAACAACAACTGTAAGCGGAAACAATAACTCCGTAAAAGCAGCCAAAACCGGAGATACAACTAATGTAGTCGGACTGGTAGTTCTTTGCCTGGCAGCCGGAGTTGTTATGGTTATGGTGAAGAAAAAAAGAGCTCACTAATTAGGAATAGAAAGCCTTTTTCAGACACGCTCTGGATACTACGCAGTTACGATAATTTCTTGAGCAGGCGTTAACAGATCGTCTCGGATGCGGAACTCAGATGCGCATCCGAACGGTCTTGGATTAGTTGGCAAATAGAAAAGAGATGGAGTAAATATGTTTACATTTATAATTATTTTAACAACCATGATATTTTTGGCTTGTGCTTTTGGAGCTTTCTGTTTGTGCAAAGAATCCATTAACTGGAGAAGCGAACAGATGGGGTATGATCTGGAAGAGAGCCTGAAACGCTCTAAGAAAAAGAATGCAGGTATGCCGGAAATGGAACATACAGGCAGCAAGGCATAAAAATAACGCCATCGGTATCCGGTGGCGTTATTTTTATGCAATTAACAGAACCTGCGAAATCATACTTTAGAATATCAAAATGCCATTATCGAAGGGAATATTATTGACTTCGATAATGGCATTGAATCGTTAACTAAATTGCCTTCCTGTACTGGGATGGTGCCTCATTGATGATATTCATAAACACCTTCGAGAATGCTGGGAGTCTGTAAAACCTACCTGCAGAGCAATCTCCGTCAGCGTCAGACTGGTAGTCTGCATAAGTTGGATGGAACGGTTGATGCGGTAAATATTAATATAGTTTGATAATGTCACTCCCATATAGCTTTTGAAAAGCTTACTCAGATAGCGGACAGAGATCTGTAATTGCTGAGCGATATCTTCCTGTAAGATCTTGGTATTATAGTATTCATGAATATAATTCAGTGCATAAGCTACGTAACTGTTCTTCAGCTTGGGA
>ERZ779870.1265-NODE-1265-length-18068-cov-71.9408_pt1 | contig 18068 bp, 8 predicted proteins | sample MGYA00511247_ERZ779870 | MGnify/ENA primary metagenome ERZ779870 (study PRJEB29588, sample SAMEA2149068) | human gut metagenome | biome: human gut; feature: human-associated habitat; material: faeces | place: Denmark | collected 2008/2010 ...
GACATATTTATAGTACATATAAAGAGCATTATAAAGCACTAATTTTTCTCGGACTACCGATTGTGATCGGGCAAATAGGAGTGATCGTTCTCGGATTTGCGGATACGTTAATGATCGGACATCATAGTACGATTGAGCTGGGAGCAGCTTCCTTCGTAAATAATGTGTTTAATCTGGCGATTATTTTCAGTACAGGGTTTTCGTATGGACTGACTCCCATTGTAGGAGGGCTGTATGGGACTCATCAGTATGCTCCTGCCGGACAGGCATTGCGCAACAGCTTGTTGGCAAATCTGATGGTTGCATTGCTGCTGACTATATGTATGACTGTTCTTTATCTGAATATCGAGCATCTCGGACAGCCGGAAGAATTGATTCCTCTGATTAAACCGTATTACCTTGTTTTGCTTGCTTCATTAGTGTTTGTCATGCTTTTCAATGGATTCAAGCAATTCACAGACGGAATAACGGATACCCAAACCGCCATGTGGATATTGCTTGGAGGAAATGTCTTGAATATCATAGGAAACTATATCCTGATTTACGGTAAACTCGGATTGCCCGAATTAGGTTTGTTGGGAGCAGGTATTAGTACGTTGTTTTCGCGTATTGTGATGGTGATTGTATTTATAATCATCTTTATGCGTAGTCCGCGTTTCGTCCGTTATAAGATTGGCTTTTTCCGTTTGGGATGGTCACGTGCAGTATTTGGACGCTTGAATGGACTAGGATGGCCGATTGCTTTCCAGATGGGAATGGAGACAGCCTCCTTTAGTTTGAGTGCTATCATGATCGGTTGGCTAGGTACGATCGCTTTGGCTTCTCATCAGGTGATGTTGGCTATTTCGCAGTTTACCTTTATGATGTATTACGGTATGGGGGCTGCTGTTGCTGTTCGTGTCAGCAATTTCAAAGGCCAGAATGACATCGTCAATGTACGCCGTTCAGCCTATGCCGGTTTTCATCTGATGATGACATTGGGTGTCGTGCTTTCCTTGATTGTCTTCCTTTGCCGGAATTACTTGGGAAGCTGGTTTACCGACAGCCAGGAAGTGGTTGCTATGGTGACATCTTTAATTTTTCCTTTCCTTGTCTATCAGTTTGGCGACGGGCTTCAAATCACTTTCGCCAATGCTTTGCGTGGAATTTCAGATGTAAAACTAATGATGGTTATCGCCTTTATCGCCTATTTCGTTATTTCGCTTCCCGTAGGATATTTCTGCGGCTTTGTAATGGGATGGGGGATAGTAGGTGTCTGGATGGCATTTCCTTTTGGTCTGACGAGTGCGGGACTAATGCTCTGGTGGCGTTTCCACTACATGACAAAACTCCCCGAACCCCACCCCAAAACCTAATACTTAATACTTAATACTTAAAACTTTTATCCCAATGGCTTCCTTCCGTTTTACAAAGTTGAAAATAACCGCCGGTTACACTTTGTTGCTGGCGATCCTCCTTTTCTCGCTGGTGTTTGTACATCGTGAGATGGAAGCATTGTCGGCAGCCGACGATCAGCAGAACTTAAGAACTGATAGTCTATTGACCCTTCTCCACGAGAAAGATCAAAACACGATTCAGATGTTGCGGGTGTTAAGTGAAGCAAACGACAGCCTTCTCTCTGCTTCGGAGATTGAAGAAATCATTTCCGAACAAGATTCTGTCATTACCCAGCAACGGGTACAACATCGGGTCATTACCAAGCGTGACTCGTTAATAACTACTCCTAAAAAGAAGGGATTCTTCAAACGGCTCGCCGAAGTGTTTTCCCCTTCTAAACAAGACAGTGCCGTATTAGTTAATACATCGCTGGAAGTAGCCACTGATACCATTCTTCAACCGACTACTTCTAAAGATTCTCTTCAGCAGAAAATCCGCATGGCTACCGAAGAAAAACGGTTGCAACGGAAGAAAACCATCCGGCGTACCAGTACGAAGTACCAGCGGATGAATACACAGTTGACGGCACGAATGGATAGTCTGATTAAACAATATGAGGAAGAAATGACCCTGCGTGCCCGTCAGGATGCCGAGCTTCAGCAGGAGGTAAGAATGCGGTCGGCGCGTATCATCGGCGGTATCGCGGTTGGTGCCGTACTATTATCTGCTTTTTTCCTGATATTGATTATGCGGGATATCTCTCGCAGCAACCGTTATCGTCAGCAATTGGAGGTGGCGAATAAACGCGCGGAAGATTTGCTTGTTGCCCGTGAGAAATTAATGCTGGCCATTACCCATGACTTTAAGGCGCCGCTGGGGTCAATCATGGGATATACCGAACTTCTGTCCCGGCTGACAGAAGATGAACGGCAACGTTTCTACCTCGACAATATGAAAAGCTCTTCGGAACATTTGTTGAAACTAGTCAGTGACTTGCTCGATTTCCATCGGCTCGATCTCAATAAAGCGGAAGTGAACCGTGTAACCTTTAACCCTTCCCAGCTGTTCGACGAAATTTATGTCAGTTTCGAACCTTTGACCGCTGCCAAAGGTTTAGCCTTGCAATGTCACGTCGCCCCGGAACTGAACGGAAGATATATCAGTGATCCTTTGCGACTCCGGCAAATAGTGAACAACCTTTTGTCTAATGCCGTAAAGTTTACTCAAAAAGGAGAGATTAGCCTGACAGCCGGTTATGATTCTTCTAAGTTAACCATTGCTATCGCCGATACAGGAAAAGGAATGGCATCAGAAGATCGTGAACGTATCTTTCAGGAGTTTACACGTCTTTCCGGTGCGCAGGGAGAGGAAGGTTTCGGACTCGGACTCTCTATTGTGAAGAAACTGGTAACCTTGCTTGAAGGAACCATTGACGTGCAAAGCACATTAGGAAAAGGAAGCTGTTTTACTGTAACTCTGCCTCTTTATCCGGTAGGTAAATCCATTGCGGAAAGTGAATCTCCCGAAAGCGAAAATGTGGATATAACAGAGGAGTCGGCCGCGATTCCTCCGATGAAAGTCATCCGTGTTCTTTTGATCGATGACGATAAGATTCAGTTGAATCTGACTGCTGCCATGTTGAAACAACATGGTATCGATGCGGTATGTTGTGAACAGCTGGAGCAGTTGATCGAACAGCTTCGCTCTTCCGTCTTCGATGTATTGCTGACAGATATACAAATGCCTGCTATTAACGGTTTTGATTTGGTAAAATTATTGCGGGCTTCTAATATACCACAAGCAAAAACAATCCCCGTCATTGCTGTGACCGCCCGTAGCGAAATGGATAAGGCAGCTTTACATGAACATGGCTTTGCCGGTTGTCTGCATAAACCGTTTACAGTAAAAGAATTATTGATGACGGTAAATGAAGGGCAACTCTCCGCTGATGAAGCGCATATCACAGAAGATATGGCAACAGCCGGAATAAATTTCTCTGCACTTACTGCTTATTCTGAAGACGATCCGGAAGCAGCATCCTCCATTATTCAGACTTTTATTGAAGAAACAGGTAAGAATATCGAACGGATGCAACAAGCGCTGAACGATAAAGAGGTGGACGGGATAGCTGCTATGGCGCATAAGCTCCTCCCTCTCTTTACAATGATTGGAGCGGATGAAACCATAACTCCATTAAAATGGCTGGAAGCTTGTCGTGGAGAAAAATTCTCGGAAAAAATAGAAGAAACAACACTTAATATATTAGAGGCTGTCCATAAAATAATAAGTGAGGCAGAGCGCTATTTGATAGTGATGAAAAATACCCGATAAGCTATTTTCTTCTACTCCTTGGCTAGTATCTGTATCTTTCTTACTATTAGCCAAACCTTTTTTCAAAATAATTTGTTTACTTTGTGTCACCTTATTTACACTGACACATTTTACATGAAACGAAAATGGATACGTTGGGTAAGCTGGATACTGCTTACTCCTATAATACTCTTTGTAATACTAATGGTATTGCTTTATGTTCCTCCCGTTCAGAATCTTTTGCGTCGGGAGGTTACTGCATACGCCTCTAAGGCAACCGGTATGCAGATTCAGGTGGAACGGATAGACCTTCGTTTCCCGCTTAATCTGTTGGTTCGTGGCGTAGAGGTTATTCAACAGCCGGATACTCTTTTGTCTTTGGAAAGCCTGAATGTCCGTGTGCAGGCATGGCCGTTAATAAAAGGAAAAGTCGAAGTGGATGAAGTCACTTTGAGCCGGGTAGCCGTTAATTCAGCCAATTTGATGGAAGGAATGAAGATTAAAGGCGTTTTAGGACGTTTCTTCCTGCAAAGCCATGGTGTTGACTTGTCCAATGAAATAGCGATTATCAATCAGGCCGAACTGTCTGATACCCATGTGCAGTTGCTGATGAATGATACTACCACCACTCCTAAAGATACCACAGCCTCTGCTCCTGTAAACTGGAAAGTGGATCTTCATCAGTTGAAATTAAAGAATGTATCATTCAGTATGCAACTTCCTGTTGATTCCATGCGGATGGCAGCTCATATCGGGGAGGCTGCTATTGATGATGCACAGGCTGATTTGAAAAATCAGTTTTATGGTTTGAAGAAGTTTCTGTTGTCGGGAACTTCCGCCAGTTATGATACAGGAACTGCGCAACCAATAGAAGGTTTTGATGCTTCCCATATTGCCGTTCGTGATGTTCGCATCGCTTTGGATTCCCTGTTGTATAAAGGCAGGGACATGAATGCGGTCATTCGTGAGTTTACAATGAATGAACGTTCCGGATTAAGTGTTGTTTCACTGACAGGTAGAGCATACTCTAACGATTCAATCATTAGTGTTCCCGGTTTAAAACTAAAAACCCCTCATTCTGAAATCGATTTATCTGCCCATACTTATTGGGAACTTGTCAACATCCCGACTACAGGACGTTTGTCCGCCAATCTCAATGCCTATATCGGCAAAGAAGATGTTATGTTATTTGCAGGAGGATTGCCTGATAGCTTTAAAGAAGCCTATCCATTTCGTCCGCTTGTCATTCGTGCCGGTACGGACGGTAACTTGAAACAAATGCAGATTTCCCGTTTTACGGTAGACTTGCCGGGTGCTTTTGCTTTAGAAGGCGGCGGTATGATAGAAAACCTGGCTGACAGCCTGACTCGTACCGGAACCATTGGGCTGAAAATGACAACTCAAAATTTGAACTTCCTGACCGCTCTGTCAGGAGAGGCTCCCAATGGTACGATTGTAGTCCCTGACAGCATGAATCTGGTGGCGAAAGTTGATATCAAAGGTCCTGAATACAAAGCAGGCCTCCGTCTGAAAGAGGGGAAAGGAGCTATGGACGTGAATGCAGCATTAAATACATCTACCGAAGTTTACAAAGCTGATCTGAAGATAGACAATCTGCAACTCCATAACTTCCTTCCGAAAGATTCTATCTACGAACTGTCTCTTTCGGCTGCGGCTAATGGTCGTGGACTGGATGTCATGTCTTATCATTCTTTTGCCAAACTGAATCTTTCATTAGATCAGCTTCATTATGCAAAATATCATCTCTCCAATCTTAATTTGACAGGAGACCTTAAAGGCGCACTGGTCACCGCACATCTGACAAGTGACAATGCTTTATTGAAAATGACAACCGATGCGGAATATAATTTGGCGCACAGTTATCCTGATGGTAAGATAACGGTTGATGTCACTCAACTGGATTTACATGAATTAGGAATCATGCCGCAGCCAATGAAGCGTCCGCTTACTTTTAATTTAGCTGCCGAAGCTCGTCGGGATTTAGTCTCGGCACATTTCGTTTCTGGAGATATGAAACTCGACTTGAGCGCACGTTCCGGCGTTAATCCTTTAATTCGCCAATCTACTCACTTTGTGGATGTATTGATGAAGCAGATTGATGAGAAAGCATTGAATCACGCTGAACTGCGTAAGGCGCTACCGACGGCAGTTTTCTCTTTCTCTGCAGGACAAGAAAACCCTTTGGCATATTTTCTGGCTACTAAAAAGATAGCTTACCATGATGCTTCTGTGAAATTCGGAGCAGCTCCTAATTGGGGAATTAATGGAAAAGCCGCTATTCATGCTTTGAAAGTAGACACCTTGCAACTGGACACGATTTTCTTTACAGTCAAACAAGATACCACACTCATGAAATTGCGTGCCGGTGTTATTAACGGACCGAAGAATCCGCAATTCTCCTTCTCTACTACACTGACAGGAGAGATTCGTGACCGGGATGCGGAACTGCTGGTAGATTTTAAGAATGGAAAAGGAGAAACGGGCGTACTGCTCGGTGTCAATGCGCGTCCTTTGTTTGAAGGGCAAGGAAAAGGCGATGGATTAGCTTTCACATTAATCCCGGAAGAACCGATTATCGCCTTCCAGAAATTCCATTTTAATGAGAATCACAACTGGATTTATGTGCATAAGAATATGCGTGTATACGCTAATGTAGATATGTGGGATGATGAAGGAATGGGATTCCGTGTACATTCGGTGCGGGGAGATACTGTTTCTTTACAGAATATTGATGTCGAAATCCGAAGAATCAGTTTAGCCGAATTGAGCAAAGTACTGCCTTACTTCCCGGAAATAACCGGTTTATTCTCTGCGGAAGCACACTACGTGCAGACTGAAAAAGATCTTCAACTCTCGGTTGAATCATCTATTGACGAGCTGACTTATGAACGTCAACGAATTGGTGATGTAACATTAGGAGCTACCTGGTTGCCGGGCGAACAAGGGAAACAATATCTTAACGCTTATCTGAATCATGACAAAGTGGAAGTGATGGTGGCGGATGGCAAGCTGGTTCCAACCCAGACAGGGAAGGATAGTCTGGAAGTAAATGCCACTCTGGAGCACTTCCCGCTCCGTGTAGCGAACGTATTCATTCCCGATCAGATGGTTACATTAGCCGGTGATATGGATGGTAATCTGAACATTACCGGTAGCACCGAACAACCTTTGATTAATGGCGAACTGATATTGGATAGTGTTACTGTCCTTTCCCGGCAGTATGGTGCTAACTTCCGGTTCGATAACCGCCCGGTGCAGATAAAGAATAATCGTTTGGAATTTGATAAATTCGCTATTTATACAACAGGAAAGAATCCATTTACGATTGACGGATCTGTCGATTTCAGAGATATGTCCCGGCCGATGGCAAATCTGAATCTGCTGGCACAGAACTATACGCTTCTGGATGCCAAACGTACCCGTGAAAGTCTGGTTTACGGAAAAGTATATGCTGATTTCCGGGCAACGGTGAAAGGGCCGTTAGACGGATTGAATATGCGTGGAAACATGAGTTTGCTGGGCAATACAGATGTTTCTTATATATTGACCGATTCACCGTTGACTGTGCAGGACCGTTTGGGAAGTTTGGTAACCTTTACTTCATTTAGTGACACCACTACGGTTGTTCAGCAAGAAGTGCCGACTGTTTCTTTAGGCGGGCTGGATATGGTGATGATGGTACACATCGACCCGTCCGTTCGTTTGAAAGTCGATTTGGACGCAAGCAATGACAATCGTGTTGAACTGGAGGGAGGAGGTGACCTCTCTATGAAATATACTCCGCAGGGTGACCTGACATTGACCGGACGCTATACGTTGAGCGGCGGTTTGATGAAATATGCTTTGCCTGTCATCGCTGCCAAAGAATTTGCTATCGACAACGGCAGCTATGTGGAATGGACGGGAAATCCTATGGACCCGATGCTGAACTTCAAAGCAACCGACCGTATCCGCGCTTCTGTCTCCGAAGGAGAGAATGGTGGAACACGTATGGTTAATTTCGATGTGTCTATCGTCGTCAAGAACCGACTGGATAATCTTTCTTTCGCCTTTGACGTATCTGCCCCCGAAGACGCAACCATACAAAATGAATTGACGGCTATGGGCGCGGAAGAGAGAGGTAAACAGGCTCTATATATCATGGTTATGAAAACCTACCTTGGCACCGGACCGATTGGTGGCGGAGGTGGTGGACTGGGTAAACTGAATATGGGTTCTGCATTGAACTCCGTATTAAGTAGCCAAATCAACTCATTGATGGGAAACCTGAAAAATGCCAGTGTTTCTGTCGGTATCGAAGACCACGATCTGTCGGATACGGGTGGTAAGCGTACGGATTACAGTTTCCGTTATTCACAACGTCTCTTCAATAACCGTTTCCAGATTGTAATCGGAGGTAAAGTTTCTACGGGTGAGAATGCGACGAATGACGCGGAATCTTTCATCGATAACATCTCTCTGGAATATCGTTTGGATAGAACCGGAACCCGTTATGTCCGTCTGTTCTACGATAAAAATTACGAAAGTGTACTCGAAGGCGAGATTACGGAAACCGGAGTCGGTCTGGTACTTCGCAAGAAGCTGGATAAACTTAGCGAACTGTTCATCTTTAAGAAAAAGAAGTAAACATGAAAGGTATATATAGTAACATATTAATAAGTTGCCTGATGGGTATCATCTTATTCTCGGGTTGTTCGGTGACAAAGCATCTGCCCGAAGGGGAGGTACTTTATACAGGAGGAAAAACTGTCATACAGAATAAATCGACAACATCGGTAGGAGGGACAGCTCTGACAGAGATTGAGGCGGCCCTTGATAAAACTCCCAGTACGAAGATGTTGGGAGGGCTTCTGCCTATTCCTTTTAAGATGTGGATGTACAATGACTTTGTGAAATATAAAAAAGGATTTGGAAAGTGGATGTTCAACCGTCTGGCTGCTAACCCTCCGGTATTTATTTCCACTGTCAATCCGGAGGTCCGCATCAAGGTGGCTACAAACTTGCTCCGTGATTATGGTTACTTCAATGGAAAAGTGACTTATGAAACATTGGTCGATAAGAAAGACAGCCTGAAAGCAAGTATTCTTTATACGGTAGACATGAAGAATCCTTATTTTATAGATACGGTTTATTATCAGCGTTTCACTCCCCAAACGTTGCGCATTATGGAACGGGGACGTCGAATGTCTTATATAAGTCCCGGCGAGCAGTTTAACGTGGTCGATCTGGATGAAGAGCGTACCCGTATCAGTACGCTGTTGCGTAACCGGGGATATTTTTACTTCCGTCCCGATTATATGACTTATCAGGCAGATACAACATTGGTTCCCGGTGGACATATCAGCCTTCGTCTGATTCCCGTTCCGGGATTACCCGCTGCGGCACAACGTCCTTACTATGTAGGAGATGCTTCTGTTTACCTGTTTGGCAAGAATGGTGAGGCGCCCAATGACAGCATGATGTATAAGAATCTGAATATACATTATTATAAGAAATTGCAGGTACGTCCGAATATGCTTTATCGTTGGTTGAACTATCAACAGTTTGTGCGGAACGCACAGATGCGGGCTTCCAATCGTACTCGTCTTTACAGTCAGTATCGACAGGAGCAGGTGCAGGAGAAACTTAGCCAGTTGGGAATCTTCAGTTATCTGGATTTACAATATGCTCCGAAAGATACGACAGCCGTTTGTGATACGCTGAACGTAACCATGCAGGCCACGTTTGCTAAGCCGCTGGACGCCGAACTGGAATTGAATGTCGTAACCAAAAGTAACGACCAAACCGGGCCCGGAGCATCATTCGGCGTCACTCGGAACAATGTATTCGGAGGTGGCGAAAGCTGGAACGTGAAGCTGAAAGGCTCTTATGAATGGCAAACCGGCGGAGGAGAAAAAAGTTCTTTGATGAACAGTTGGGAGATGGGAGTTTCCACCTCTCTGACTTTCCCGCGCGTGGTTTTCCCGCATTGGGGGAAAAGGGAGTTTGACTTCCCAGCTACCACTACATTCCGTTTATACATCGACCAGTTGAACCGTGCCAGGTATTATAAACTATTGTCATTCGGCGGAAATGCTACCTACGATTTCCAACCGACACGTACAAGCCGGCATAGTATCACCCCTTTCAAACTGACATTCAACGTCCTGCAACACCAATCGGAAGAGTTCAGGGAAATTGCCGATGCTAATCCTGCATTATATATCAGTTTGAAAGACCAGTTTATTCCTGCTATGGAATATACCTATACCTATGATAATGCTTCCGCACGCGGTATTAAAAATCCGATTTGGTGGCAATCGACTGTAACCTCTGCCGGTAACCTGACCTCGGTGATTTACCGTGCTTTCGGTCAGTCTTTCAGCAAAGAGGACAAACGTTTGCTGAACGTTCCTTTCGCGCAGTTTGTGAAACTGAATACGGAATTCCGCCATTTGTGGAATATGGACAAGAATAATAAGATTGCTTCCCGTGTAGCTTTGGGTGCTCTCTTCGCCTACGGTAATGCAACGATAGCCCCTTACAGCGAACAATTCTATGTGGGTGGTGCCAACAGCATCCGCGCTTTTACGGTACGTAGCATCGGCCCGGGCGGATACCATCCGGCAGAAAGCCGCTACTCTTACCTCGACCAGACGGGTACTTTCCGTTTTGAGGCAAATGTAGAATATCGTTTCCGTATCTTTAAGAGCATTTGGGGAGCCACTTTCCTGGATGCAGGAAACGTCTGGTTGATGCGCAAGGATGAGGCCCGTCCCAATTCACAACTCGAACTGAAAACATTCCCGAAACAGATCGCTTTGGGCACCGGTGTCGGTATTCGTTATGATATGGATATTCTTGTGTTCCGTCTTGATTTCGGTATTCCTTTGCATCTGCCTTACGATACAGAACGAAGCGGATATTACAATGTCACAGGATCCTTTATGAAAAATCTGGGAATACATTTTGCTATCGGTTATCCCTTCTAACGTTCTTTCTTTGTCTTGAAACAAAGAAAGAACCAAAGAAAATTCAAGGCTGCGTTTTTCCGGCTACTCCGGTGTTCTCTCCGGCTAAAGGGCAGAAACTCGCTTCGCTCAAACAGTCTGCCCTTTTTAACGCTGGAGAAAACGCCTGCGCTTAACGCCGGAAAAACGAGGCCGATCCCCTTTCGGCGTGTTTGCTGCATAGGTTAATGAATTACCGGATTTCTTGATTTGTCATTGATGTACTTTTGATTCTGCATGGGTTTACATGCCGAAAGGTTTTCCGACCTACTTTTTTCTCCGTTAAGCGAACACCCGTAACGAAGCGTTAAAAAGGGCAGATTGTTTGAGCGAAGCGAGTTTCTGCCCTTTAGCGTAGTGAAGGGTGTGAGTAGGAGAAAAAAGTCAGTCTTGAATTTTTCTTTGTTTCTTTCTTTTGTTTCAAGACAAAAGAAAGAAAGTTTTTGTAAATTTGCAACGAAATCTGATGCCGTTGACATCACTAACCTTTTTAATATTACACAATTTATGAAACCAACTTTATTCTTATTGGCAGCCGGTATGGGTAGCCGTTATGGAGGCTTGAAGCAATTAGACGGACTGGGTCCTAATGGCGAAACTATTATGGATTACTCAATCTATGATGCTATCAATGCCGGATTTGGCAAACTTGTATTTGTAATCCGCAAAGATTTTGAACAAGATTTCCGTGATAAAATTATTTCCAAATACGAAGGTCACATTCCTTGCGAACTGGTATTTCAATCAATTGACGATCTTCCGGAAGGCTTTACTTGCCCGGCAGACCGTACCAAACCTTGGGGTACTAACCATGCAGTAATGATGGGTGCTGATGTGATTAAAGAACCGTTTGCAGTGATTAACTGTGATGACTTCTATGGTCGTGATTCTTTCCAAGTGATGGGTAAATTCCTTTCTGCTCTTCCTGAAAATTCAAAGAACGTTTATTCGATGGTAGGTTTCCGTGTAGGAAATACATTGAGCGAAAGCGGTACGGTATCTCGTGGTATCTGTAGTACAGATGCTAAAGGATTGTTGACATCTGTAGTAGAACGTACGAAGATTCAACGTTTGGACGGTGAAGTGAAATATATCGGTGATGATGGCGAATGGACGGCTACTCCCGACACGACTCCGGTAAGTATGAACTTCTGGGGATTCACTCCTGATTACTTCGCTTACAGCCAGGAATTCTTCAAGACTTTCCTTAGCGATCCGAAGAATATGGAAAACCTGAAGAGCGAATTCTTCATCCCATTGATGGTAGATAAATTGATTAATGACGGAACTGCCACTGTTGAAGTACTGGATACTACCAGCAAGTGGTTCGGCGTCACTTATCCGGAAGACCGTCAGAGCGTAGTAGACAAGATTCAGGCATTGGTAGATGCCGGTGAATATCCTGCTAAGTTGTTCTAAAGAAGAGCCATTGATTAAGATAAAGAGCAGTCATTCATAAGAATGACTGCTTTTTTTGTTTTTCATAACGTATCATACTAAGTAGTATCTAATAAATATTCAGTATCTTTGCAGTCCAAAATGTTATAAATCAGAAGCAGAAGTGATTTCAGTAGAAGGATTATCAGTAGAATTTAATGCGACGCCGCTTTTTGAGGACGTCAGCTATGTAATTAATAAGAAAGACCGCATTGCATTGGTCGGCAAAAATGGTGCCGGCAAATCAACCATGCTGAAGATATTGGCAGGTTTGCAGTCATCGACACGCGGAGTGGTAGCTACTCCGAAAGATGTAACCATCGGATATTTGCCACAAGTCATGATTCTTTCCGACAACCGGACGGTGATGGGAGAGGCAGAACTGGCATTCGAACATATATTTGAGCTTCAGGCGAAGTTGGAACGGATGAATCAGGAATTGGCCGAACGGACAGACTATGATTCGGAAGAATATCATCAGTTGATAGACCGTTTCACGCATGAAAACGACCGCTTCCTGATGATGGGCGGTACGAACTTTCAGGCGGAAATCGAACGGACACTTCTTGGATTGGGATTCAGCCGGGAAGATTTTGAGCGCCCTACTTCGGAGTTTTCCGGTGGATGGCGTATGCGTATCGAATTGGCAAAACTGCTTTTACGACGCCCGGACGTGCTTTTGCTCGATGAGCCGACCAATCACCTTGATATTGAAAGTATCCAATGGTTGGAAAACTTTTTGTCTACACGTGCCAATGCAGTCGTATTAGTCAGCCATGACCGTGCTTTCCTGAATAACGTAACTACCCGTACCATCGAAATCACTTGCGGTCAGATTTACGACTACAAAGTGAAGTACGATGAGTTTGTAGTCCTGCGTAAAGAACGCCGTGAACAACAGCTCCGTGCTTACGAAAATCAGCAGAAACAAATACAGGATACAGAAGACTTCATCGAACGCTTCCGCTATAAAGCAACGAAAGCCGTACAGGTGCAAAGCCGTATCAAGCAACTGGAAAAGATAGACCGCATCGAAGTGGACGAGGAAGATAATTCCGCCTTGCGTTTAAAATTCCCTCCAGCCAGTCGTAGCGGAAACTATCCTGTGATTTGCGAAGATGTGCGCAAAGCGTATGGCAGCCATGTCGTTTTCCATGATGTCAACCTGACTATCAACAGGGGAGAGAAAGTGGCTTTCGTCGGAAAGAACGGAGAGGGTAAGTCTACCTTGGTGAAATGTATCATGGACGAAATTGATTTCGAAGGCAAACTAACGATCGGACATAATGTACAAATCGGTTATTTTGCGCAGAACCAGGCACAAATGTTGGATGAGAACCTGACTGTATTCGATACGATTGACCGAGTAGCGACAGGAGATATCCGTCTGAAGATACGTGATATACTGGGAGCTTTCATGTTTGGAGGCGAAGCTTCGGATAAAAAGGTGAAAGTCCTTTCCGGAGGAGAACGTACGCGATTGGCGATGATTAAACTTCTGCTGGAACCCGTAAATCTACTGATTCTGGACGAACCGACCAATCATTTGGATATGCGTTCGAAAGATGTTTTGAAGGAAGCTATCCGCGAATTTGACGGAACAGTGATTCTTGTCAGCCACGACCGTGATTTTCTGGATGGACTTGCGACTAAAGTATATGAGTTCGGTGGTGGACTTGTAAAAGAACACCTTGGAGGTATCTATGAATTCTTGCAAAAGAAAAAGATAGATAGCTTGAACGAGCTTCAGAAAGGAGCGGGACTGTCGGCTTCTCCCACGGCTTCAGCTAAAGGTAATGAACCTGAAACCGTTCAGCCTTCGGAGAATAAGCTCTCTTACGAAGCCCAGAAAGAACTTAATAAGAAGATTAAGAAACTCGAACGCCAGATGGCGGACTGCGAAGCCTCAATAGAGGAAACCGAATCCGCGATTGCTATCGTAGAAGCGAAGATGGCAACTCCCGAAGGAGCTTCGGATATGCAGCTCTATGAACGGCATCAAAAACTGAAGCAACAGTTGGATGGCATTGTTGAAGAGTGGGAGCGGGTTTCGATGGAACTGGAAGAAACGAAAAATTAGAACAAAACGCATGCTTCCGGGCAGTATGTGAGAGAAACGTTATACCTTGGTAGAAGGTATTCCTGGCGGGTATCTGTTTCTCGGTGTCGAAACAGGTGTTTCTCGTTGAGGAACGAGGCGTTCCTCGGTGTCGGTCACCTTCTTCCTCGGTGTCGGACTGCGGGTAGGATGATTGTTGATTAGAGAGACTATTTAATTATTTATACAATATGAAAGTAACCAAGTATTTACCAATTCTTGCCGTATGCCTTATGACAACAGGATGTAACAGTAAGAAAGAGGCCGTGCTGACGTCCGGTATCGACCTTGCTAATCTGGATACCACGGCTATGCCGGGTACAAGTTTTTATCAATATGCCTGTGGAGGTTGGGTGAAAGATCATCCGCTGACAGACGAGTATTCACGTTTCGGTACATTCGATATGTTGCGCGAAAACAGTCGTGAACAACTGAAAGCATTGATTGCCGAATTGGCAGCGAAGAAAGATAACGCACCGGGCAGTGCTGCGCAGAAAGTAGGCGATCTTTATAATATCGCAATGGATAGCGTGAAGCTGAACCAGGAAGGTGTAATTCCGATCAAAGCAGAACTGGCAGCCATTGACGCTCTCAAGGATAAAGGAGAAATCTACGCATATATCGCAGAGAGCCAGAAGAAAGGCATCCGTCCTTACTTCACCATGTTTGTAAGTGCGGATGATATGAACAGTTCCATGAATATCGTACAGACCTATCAAGGTGGTATCGGAATGGGACAGCGTGACTATTATCTGGAGAATGACGAGCAGACTAAAAATATCCGTAATAAATATCAGGAACATATCGCCAAGATGTTCCAATTAGCAGGTTATGATGAGGCTACTGCACAGAAAGCGGTGAAAGCAGTGATGAACATCGAAACTCGCCTGGCGAAAGCGGCTCGTTCACAAGTGGAATTGCGTGATCCTCATGCTAATTATAACAAGATGGATAGGGCGACGCTGAAAAAGAACTTCCCGACTTTTGACTGGGATACTTATTTCACCGTTTCCGGTTTGAAAGATTTGGAAGAAGTGAATATAGGTCAGCCTGCTGCCATGAAGGAAGTAGCCGATGTGATTAATACCGTATCACTGGACGATCAGAAATTGTACCTCCAATGGGGATTGATAGATGCTGCCGCTTCTTATCTAAGCGATGATTTTGAAGCACAAAACTTCGATTTCTACAGCAGAACAATGTCTGGAAAGAAAGAAATGCAACCTCGCTGGAAACGTTCCGTGAGCACCGTAGATGGTGTACTTGGCGAAGTGGTAGGACAGATGTATGTAGAGAAGTACTTCCCGGCTGCTGCCAAAGAACGTATGGTTACACTGGTGAAGAACCTGCAAACTTCTTTAGGAGAACGTATCAAAGGTTTGGAATGGATGAGTGAACCGACCAAGGAAAAAGCGTTGGAGAAACTGGCAACCTTCCATGTAAAAATAGGTTATCCTGATAAATGGAAAGATTACTCCGCACTGGAGATCAAAGATGATTCTTACTGGGCAAATATCGAGCGTGCCAACGAATGGGATTACAACGAAATGATTGCCAAAGCCGGCAAACCGGTAGACAAGGATGAATGGTTGATGACTCCTCAAACAGTGAACGCTTATTATAACCCGACTACCAATGAAATCTGCTTCCCGGCAGCTATCCTGCAACCTCCGTTCTTCGATATGAATGCGGACGATGCTATGAACTACGGTGCAATCGGCGTGGTAATCGGCCATGAGATGACTCATGGATTTGACGATCAGGGACGTCAATATGACAAAGACGGAAACCTGAAAGACTGGTGGACAGAAGAAGATGCTAAAAAGTTCGAAGAACGGGCACAGGTGATGGTTAACTTCTTTGACAGTATTGAAGTAGCTCCGGGCGTACACGCAAACGGTAGCCTGACACTTGGAGAGAACATTGCCGACCACGGAGGTTTGCAAGTATCTTTCCAGGCATTCAAGAATGCAACAGAAGCCGCACCGCTGGAAATTGTTGACGGATTTACTCCGGAACAACGTTTCTTCCTGGCTTACGCTAATGTGTGGGCAGGAAATATCCGTCCGGAAGAGATTCTCCGATTAACCAAACTTGATCCTCACTCATTAGGCAAATGGCGTGTGGACGGTGCTCTTCCTCATATCCAGAATTGGTATGAAGCATTCAAAATCACCGAACAGGATTCGATGTTCGTACCTAAAGAAAAACGAGTATCTATCTGGTAATAGTTTTTGAATAGATAGCATATATGCGAAGAGGCGTTGATTTTCCGTTGAGGAGAGTCAACGCTTTTTTTTATTAATTCACACCTTATTTATTACGTACGATAAACAATATTTCGTAACTTTGCACACCAAATACTTAATAAGCAATTCAATGTCAGAGTCTAAAAGAATAAAAACTGCATTGGTATCTGTATACCATAAAGAAGGTTTGGATGAAATTATTACCAAACTTCATGAAGAGGGAGTAGAGTTTTTGTCAACAGGCGGAACTCGTCAGTTTATTGAATCATTGGGATATCCTTGCAAGGCAGTGGAAGATTTGACCACTTATCCTTCTATTCTCGGTGGTAGAGTAAAGACATTACATCCGAAAATTTTCGGAGGTATTCTTTGTCGTCGCGGCCTGGAACAGGATATGCAACAGATTGAGAAATATGAAATTCCCGAGATAGATCTGGTTATTGTTGATTTGTATCCGTTCGAAGCTACTGTAGCTTCCGGTGCATCTGAAGCAGACATTATTGAAAAAATCGATATAGGCGGAATCTCACTGATTCGTGCCGCAGCCAAGAACTATAACGATGTAATCATCGTAGCTTCTCAAGCTCAATACAAACCATTATTGGATATGTTGATGGAGCACGGCGCTACTTCTTCACTTGAAGAACGTCGCTGGATGGCTAAAGAAGCATTTGCCGTTTCTTCTCACTACGATTCGGCTATTTTCAATTATTTCGATGCCGGCGAAGGTTCTGCTTTCCGTTGCTCTGTTAATAGCCAGAAGCAACTTCGTTACGGTGAAAACCCACATCAGAAAGGTTATTTCTACGGAAATCTGGAAGCAATGTTCGACCAGATTCACGGAAAAGAAATCTCTTATAACAATCTTCTCGACATCAACGCAGCCGTTGACCTGATCGACGAATTTGATGACCTCACTTTCGCTATCCTGAAACACAACAACGCTTGCGGATTAGCTTCCCGTGCTACAGTTTTAGAAGCTTGGAAAGACGCATTGGCCGGTGATCCGGTTTCTGCTTTCGGCGGTGTATTGATTACGAATGGTGTCATCGACAAAGAAGCTGCGGAAGAAATCAACAAGATTTTCTTCGAAGTGATTATCGCGCCGGATTATGATGTGGATGCACTCGAAATCCTGGGACAGAAAAAGAACCGCATCATCCTCGTTCGTAAGGAAGCTAAATTGCCTAAGAAACAATTCCGTGCTTTGCTGAATGGCGTATTGGTGCAGGATAAAGATACTAATATTGAAACGGTAGCCGACCTGAAAACCGTGACAGACAAAGCTCCTACTCCGGAAGAAGTGGAAGATATGTTGTTTGCCAACAAAATTGTAAAGAACAGCAAATCCAACGCCATCGTATTGGCAAAAGATAAGCAACTTCTTGCAAGCGGTGTAGGACAGACTTCGCGTGTAGACGCATTGAAGCAAGCAATAGAAAAGGCCAAATCATTCGGTTTTGATCTGAATGGTGCAGTGATGGCTTCCGATGCTTTCTTCCCGTTCCCCGACTGTGTGGAAATTGCAGATAAAGAAGGTATTACGGCTGTTATCCAACCGGGAGGTTCGGTAAAAGACGATTTATC
>ERZ779870.1271-NODE-1271-length-17934-cov-3.96135_pt1 | contig 17934 bp, 13 predicted proteins | sample MGYA00511247_ERZ779870 | MGnify/ENA primary metagenome ERZ779870 (study PRJEB29588, sample SAMEA2149068) | human gut metagenome | biome: human gut; feature: human-associated habitat; material: faeces | place: Denmark | collected 2008/2010 ...
CAGTAAATGCGCAGACCTACTGAACAGTTACCCCAAAACCTACAAATGGGGGTCTGCCGCAGATTCCTGCGACAGCCCCTCACTGCGTTTTTCTATTGATACCCCGATGCCCCGGATTGCTCCGCACTGCGTGCTCCCGCAATCCTCAAAAGCATTCGTAATCCGCTCATTTTTCTTTGAAAAATGGCTGCTTATTATATTATACCTCTTTAAAGTCGCCGTCAACTACATTATCGTCGTGCGGTGCACTTCCTGCATCAGCTGCACCCTGAGCACCGCCCTGTGCTCCTGCTGCGCCAGCTGCCTGTGCCTGCTCGTAAACCTTGCTGAAGAGTGCCTGTGCGCTGTTCATCAGTTTCTCCTTGCCAGCCTTGATTTCATCAATCTGTGCATCGGTCATCTGGTCGATCGGAGCTTTGTTGATAGCCTCTTTCAGTGCATTTAAGTCAGCTTCTACGGCTGCTTTATCGTTTGCATCGATCTTATCGCCTACATCCTGCAGAGCTTTCTCGGTCTGGAATACCATGGAGTCAGCTTCATTTCTTGCATCGATGCCCTCTTTTCTCTTCTTATCCTGTGCCTCGTACTCAGCTGCCTCTTTGACTGCCTTATCGATATCGGAATCGGACATATTGGAACCAGAGGTAATCGTGATGTGCTGCTCTTTACCTGTACCAAGGTCTTTTGCAGATACATTTACGATACCGTTTGCATCAATATCGAAGGTAACCTCAATCTGCGGAACACCTCTTCTTGCCGGAAGAATGCCATCCAGACGGAAGGTTCCCAGTGTCTTGTTGTCCTTTGCGAACTGTCTCTCGCCCTGTACAACGTGGATATCAACAGCGGTCTGGTTATCGGCTGCGGTAGAGAAGATCTGGCTCTTCTTGGTCGGGATTGTGGTATTTCTCTCAATCAGTCTGGTTGCTACACCACCCATAGTCTCGATGGACAGGGACAGCGGAGTTACATCCAGAAGAAGGATATCACCGGCACCGGCATCGCCAGCCAGCTTACCACCCTGGATAGCTGCACCGATTGCTACGCACTCATCCGGGTTTAAGGATTTGCTCGGCTCTTTACCAGTCAGACGTTTTACTTCTTCCTGTGCTGCCAGCATACGTGTGGAACCACCTACCAGAAGTACTTTGCTTAACTCAGAAGCAGTGATACCAGCATCTTTCAGTGCGTTCTGTACCGGAATTGCGGTTCTCTCGATTAAGTCTCTGGTCAGCTCATCAAATTTAGCTCTGGTCAGGTTCATATCCAGATGCTTCGGTCCCTCGCTGGTTGCAGTGATGAACGGAAGGTTGATATTGGTTGTAGTTGCGGAAGAAAGCTCTTTTTTCGCTTTCTCAGCTGCTTCTTTCAGTCTCTGAAGCGCCATCTTATCAGCGGAAAGGTCTACACCCTCTGCTTTCTTGAACTCGTCGATCATCCACTGGGTAATACGGTTATCGAAATCATCGCCGCCCAGATGTGTATCGCCGTTGGTTGCCAGAACCTCGATAACGCCGTCACCGATCTCGATGATGGAAACATCGAATGTACCGCCACCTAAGTCATATACCATGATCTTCTGCTCTTTCTCATTATCAAGGCCATACGCAAGCGCTGCTGCCGTCGGCTCGTTGATAATTCTCTTTACATCCAGACCAGCGATCTTACCTGCATCCTTGGTTGCCTGACGCTGTGCGTCGTTGAAGTAAGCCGGAACAGTAATAACTGCCTCGTTTACCTTCTCGCCCAAGTAGCTCTCTGCATCTGCTTTCAGCTTCTGAAGAATCATCGCGGAAATCTCCTGCGGCGTATATTTCTTGTCATCAATGGTTACTTTGTAGTCGCTGCCCATGTGTCTCTTGATAGAAGAAATGGTCTTCTCAGCGTTGGTAACTGCCTGACGCTTTGCCGGCTCGCCGACCAGTCTCTCGCCTGTCTTTGTAAATGCCACAACGGACGGTGTGGTACGGATACCTTCTGTATTTGCGATAACAACCGGTTTACCACCTTCCATAACGGCTACACAACTGTTTGTTGTACCTAAGTCAATACCGATAATCTTGCTCATAGTTATTTCCTCCTGAAATTATCTTTTTCTGGCAGTTCTCTTTCTCCTCATGGGAGCTAAATTCTGCCGCCTGTCTGTCTATATTATATCAAATCAACCACCAGCACCGAATTCTGGGTGCCAGCTGTCTACGTGTTACCTATTTTAATTTGCCACTTTTACCATGCTGTGGCGAACCACGCTGTCGCGGTATACATAGCCTTTCTGGAACTCCTCGGCTACCACATTCTCACCCAGGTTTTCATCCTCAATATGCATCACTGCATTGTGGAAGTTCGGATCAAATGGCTGACCAACCGCTTCGATTGGCTTTACACCTGCATCACCCAGTGTTTTTACGAGCTGCTTGTAAACCTTATCCATGCCCTCGGCGAAAGCACTTTTTTCTTCGCCCTCCGGGATGGTCGCCAGACCACGCTCGAAATTGTCCACCACCGGGAGAATCTTCTCGATGATGTCCTTTGCGCCAATCTCATACATCGCTGATTTTTCTTTCTCCGTTCGTTTCCGGAAATTGTCAAATTCAGCCATCGTGCGCTTCAGGCGATCCGTCAGCTCCTCGATCTGCTCATCTTTCTTATCCTTCTTCTTGGAGAAAAATCCTTTTTTCTCTTTTTCTATCTCCGGCGCTTGTGCGTCTTCCGAAGAAGCTTCCTTTTCCTTCACTGCCTCAGCTTCTGCCTGGGTTTCTGTTTCTTTTACCTGCTCCTCATTTGCCGCCTCGGCTGCTTTGGAATCTATCTCTGTCTTTGCCATGTCTCTCACCTCTTTATTTTGCACATCCGTGCTACTCGGTATCTTTATGATTGAATGTCTGATCGAGCTGGCTCTTTAATGAGCGCAGGGTCGATACAACTTTGTCATAATCCATTCGTTTCGGTCCAACGATTCCTATCGTTCCCCGAAGTCCGTCCCCCAATTCATAATTGGCAGTAACGATACTGCAGTCCTTCATCGACTGCACCTGTGTCTCACTTCCGATGTAGACCTGAATCTCATTTTTCTTATCGCTGTCCGCATCGTCCTCGGTAAGAATCTCTCTCCAGAGGTCTTTCTGCTCCAGTGTCCCGATGAGCTGGCTGGCTTTCGCGCCATCGCTCAGTTCTGGATATTTGAAAATGTTCGTCGTACCTTCGGTGTAAATCTGTAAATCTTCCTCGCCGGAACGAATCGCCTCGGCCACCTCGCTTAGTACCACATCCACGATGTGGCTGCGCTCGCCTGCCTGCCCTTTCATCCGGGTAATGACATCCAGATTAATCTGCTCCATCGTCAATCCGTTGAGACCGCTATTTAAAAGAATATTCAGATTCAGGATGTCCTCATCGGTCAGCTCCGCATCGAGTGCCACAATCGAGTTCTTGATAATGTTGCCTTCTAAAACAGTGACAATCAGGAGTTTCCCGACTTCCACTCTGGAAAGCTGTATAAACTTGATCTTCGTCTGGTGATACTGCGGTCCGCTGATCAGCGTCGCATAATTCGTATTGCTTGCCAAAAGCTTTGCCATCTGCTTTAACAGAAGCTCCACCCGATCCACTCTCTGGATGACCATATCACGCACTTGCGTGACCTCCGTCTCTTTCTCATGAATCAACTGATCCACATAGAAACGATATCCTTTATCTGAAGGAATCCGGCCTGCCGATGTGTGCGGCTGAATGATATATCCCAGTTCTTCCAGATCCGACATCTCATTTCGAATCGTCGCCGAACTGAGTTTCAAATCGGAATACTTGGAGATCGTTCTGGAACCAACCGGCTCTCCGGTCTCCAGATAGTTCTGGATAATCGCTTTCAAAATCTTTTCTTTTCTCTCATCCAGTTCCATCCAATCTCTCCTTCCGTGCATCCGCTTCCGCCGGTCTCTTAAACCCGCTCTGGAAGTTTTCTGTTAGCACTCAATCTATCAGAGTGCTAATATCTACAGTTCATACTATATTACTTACGCAAGTATTTGTCAATGATTTTTTTCGGTTTTTAAAAAAAATTTTTTCTTCTTTTTTCGAATAAAATTTTTCATTCTGCATACCCTGTTTTTAGGCACGCTGATTTTCACACTTTCTATAGGTAGAAACTCACTCACCCGCTTTCCTGTTTGCGCTCGAACAAGTTTTCGACTTGTCGAACCTCCGACCGCTCCCAAAGCCCTATTTCCGGCTCTCCGGCTTGACATTTAACATTTTTGTAATATAATAGTAACAAATTATAACATTTGTAAACGCATTGCAATATTTGTGAGATACACAATCGTTGCGGTGAGACAAATGAATCTAAATTGAAATGAGAGGTTTTTATTTGATGAATATGATGAACACCATGCGGCGCGGACTTGCCACAACGGCAATGAGCCTGGTCTGTCTCATGGCAGGCACCATGAATACACTGGCAGCCACAGATGCCGGAACCGAGCTTGTCTCCCAAATAGATGCGGCAGCCGGTGAAGAAACAAACGGCACTTCCACCGAAGCAGCCCAGACACCATCTGGTCCGGCTTCCGATCCGGAGCTGATTAGAAAGCAGACAAACGCTGCTGCGGAAGAAGCGGCTGACACGAACGCTTCCGAGGCAGAAGTCGCTGCATTTTCAAATGAGTCTGCACAGGTGGAGGCAGAGAACGCTGACGAAGCTGCAATGACTGAAAATACTGACACAAATGCTGCTGCCGAGGCACAGGAAGCAGAGGCACCTGCTGAAATCTACGCCGGACGTTTTACGACAACTGCTTACTGCAGCTGCCGCAGATGCTGCCGTGGCGGAAAAAACCGCACTAAATCCGGCACCATTCCGCAGGCAGGACATACCATTTCCGCTGACTTGCGCGTATTCCCGCTCGGAACCAAACTCCGCATCAACGGCGTTGTCTATACCGTCGAAGACAGCGGCAGCGGCATCCGCGGAAACAAACTGGACATCTTCTTCAACTCCCACAGTCAGGCACTACAGTATGGAAAGAGAAGCGCCGATGTCTATATTGTCCGATAATTACATTGATTTTAAGCAAAAAAGGGTCTTGCAGATAGAAAATCTTTCATCTGCAAGGCCCTTTTTTTATAATTCTTATTTTACTTAATCCGTCAGCGCCTTATGATATTTCGTTTTCCGGTAAATTTTCCAAATAATGATACCCGGAATGCTCACGGTACATACGACGGTACTCACGCCTCCGATCACTCCATATATTCCAAATAAGATGGCTGCGATGATGTTCATACTTAATTCCTCCTGACTCATTCATTTTTCAATGCAAGCTCACTATGCTTTGTTCCCCATTTTATTCTTTTTATCCAAAATGAAAAGAGTTTCGGCGCATCCTTAGCAAGACTTTAATCATCCTTTCGCTTTCTTACGTTATTCATAATAATTTCGAAATATAAGTTAAAAGCGTGAAAATATTGATTTTAAAGGGTTTTTTCAATTTTTTAAAACTTTTTCAATTTTTTTCAAAAAAACGCTTGCATTTTTTGGGAAGGCGTGATAGTATATAGGAGTCGCTGATGAGCACCGCTTCAAAAGCGAGAAAATCATATCGAGGCGTGGCTCAGTTTGGTAGAGCGCTGCGTTCGGGACGCAGAGGTCGCGTGTTCGAATCACGTCGCCTCGATTTTCAGGCCTGTTGGTCAAGCGGTCAAGACGACGCCCTCTCACGGCGTAAACCCGGGTTCGATTCCCGGACAGGTCACTGGAAAGAGATTCGAGATTCGAGTCTCTTTTTTATTTTCTTCATTCTTGACCTTTCACCAAATCATGTAAACTATAACTGATTTTTGCCGATGCTCCGCATTCCAGATCGGCAAAATACGCTTTTCTACAGTATCGAACAGAATTTTCAGTCCAGAAAATTCCTGCCTGCAAATAGTAACTCTCCTTTTTTCTTCTTCATATACTGCAATATAGCCAATATGAAAAGAGGTATCTTTTTATGGAAACATACAACTACGATGCAGCAGCAGTGCCTGAGGGGGATGCTGACACGACTCCGGCGGCGGCACCGGAGACGGATGCGGCAGCAGCTGGAACCAGTGATACGGCACAGTCTGGATTTAGTTCTCAGCCTCCTGTTATCTTAACATATCCGGACAGCTCATCCAATGATCTTCAGGTATCTCCGGGCTTCGGACCATACGGGGATGTGATGCCCACCCTGCCGTCCAATAATCATGGCAGCCCGAACACCGGTGGCTGCATAAACTGCGGCGGTTCCAACTGGAAGCCATCTCCAAATGGCGCGCTCTGGACCTGGGGCATTCTCTCGCCGTTCTTTTCCACCTCATCGGAGATCGCGCACCTGCGTTTCTACAATGCCGCCTCCATCCGCGAACCGATCGATATCTACCTGAACGGACGTCTGGTCGTATCCGATCTGGATTACATGAATTATACGCGCTACATGCACATCATCCCCGGCATCTACCAGCTGACCGTCTACCGCCGAACCAATCCGGGATTCGCCATCGTCAACACAAATATCCGGCTTCGCAGCGGTTACAGCTACACACTGGCGGTTCTGGGTACTTTTAATGATTTTTCGGTACAGATGCTCAACGCCTGATCGCTTTTATTTGAGAAAAGCTTCTTCACGCGAGTGCAAATCCCGCGAAGCGTTTTTTGTTTCATAGGACGTAATTTCCTATAAAAAAAGAGACCGCCACGTTCACGCGTGCGGTCTCTCTTCCGTGTCCTCTGCAATTATAAATTTATGATGAGAATATAACTGTCCGAATCTTAAACAGCCATCTATTTTTCCGGCTCATCTGTCCGGTTTGCTTTCTCGAGCTTTGCCAGATGCGCGGCTGCAAATTCTTTGATTGCCTCAAAACTCTGCGGGCTGATCACATGTTCAATGCGGCAGGCATCTTCCACTGCCACCTCTCTTGGCACATCCAACGCTACCAAAAGCTTTGTCAGTAATGTATGACGCTCATAAATCATCTCCGCGATCTTCCGTCCCGACGGCTCCAGAGTGATATATCCCTCATGATCCATCGAAATATAACCGTTTTCACGAAGATTCTTCATCGCAACGCTGACGCTTGGTTTTGAATACCCCAGCTCATTGACTACATCGATCGAACGGATCATCGGCTTGCGATAGCTTAACATAAGAATCGTTTCCAGATAATCCTCTGCTGACTGCTGTATTTTCAAAGTGATTCCCTCCAAACTTCTAACACATAACCGGCCTGGCTTCGTGCCTTCCCGTCTCCCGCAGAATAGTCTTCCCAAACTGCCGACCAGTTACCATAATACTATATACTAGAATACCATATTTGGAAGAATATTTCAAACCATATCGAAATCAATCTATCGTTTCCAGAAACCGACGGAGTTACTGTTCACGCATACGTGCCCAGTAACAGAATTTGCCGTGGCTTCGCCTTTAAATACGTCAGCAAGCTGCACAGTGTTCCTGCAAAATTTCTTCCAACGCGGTTTTGCTGCTGGTGTGGCAGCGGACAACTTCTGTCCGGCTTCCCTTTGCACCATCAACCGCCGTCCGAATCATTTTATGGGAAACGGTGCTTGTAAAGAGTACAAGCAGATCCGGCGCTCCGATCTGTTTGCCGAAATCCGCCGTCATCTGTGTAAATACCTTTGCCTTACAGTTAAATGATTTGCAGATTTTCACGTACTGGCTGACCATGCGGTCATGACCACCTACAATTACAACACTCATATTTTATCCTCCGAAAGTTAGCTCTGTCTAACTGCTGACGAAGTTAGTATACACTAACTCATCTTATTTGTCCAGAGGAAAATTGAAATTCATAGAAAATTCATAGAAATAAACGTACCGTGCAAGACTATTTTTCACCAACCAACCTTATCTTACACGGTACGCATTTTCCCATTATCCATTTTTATCCAATACTAATTTTTATCGTATTTTACGCTTTTAACACCTCCTCTGTTACTCCCGTTTTTCCTATTCCAGCTTTATACACCTCCAATCCCGATATCGCTATATCAAATGTCCAATCCGTTTCGCACAGAAATTCCATTTTCTGATACACATCCCAACGGCTCATCGACGCATGTTCTTCTAATTGATAGTTTCTTCCCAGCTGCCGGTATGCATGAAGCCCCAGTCTATGATATGGCAGAAATTCCAATTATCATAGCCGGACCAGCCGGAGAACACACATCATCTTTTAAATTCTCAAGATGCTTTTCGCTCTGTAAAAACAGCTGCACGCATGATGCTGCAGACTGCATCCGTATTGATTCCTAAATCAACGCTGCGTATCACCTGCCATATTTCCTATACCTGTGAAAGTGTTTTTTTCGTAAGAAATATACACTTTCCATAATCATATTTACATTATACCATATATTCCTTTGCAAAGAAAACATCTGTTCTGTGCTTTATTAAAATAAATGGCACACCGCATTCTCATCACTAAAGTAGCAAGAATGCGGTGTGCCATTTTTCAATTCTTTACTGCCCAATCTCCGCCGCCGGACCCACTGCCGGTTCCTGCGCCGGACCGTGTCCTGGTCCGATGTCGCTGCTCGGTCCTGCCGGCACGATCGTCGTGCTAGATTCTGCCGGATCTTCAACTGTCTCGGCAGCTGTTTCCGGCACCACCGCCGGGGCTGAATAGTGCTTTCCTGCCGTGCCCGTCTTGAAGATCCGCTGCATCCGCTCTTTGATGGATTCGCTCTTGATCTGCTCGATCTTGGCGCTAGCGTCTTCTTTTAACTCCTTGCTGCTACGGCCGGAATCGCCGCTCTTTGCAGACTCCAGAAGCTTCGCCGCCTCATCCGAGAGCAAATGATCCCTTCTGAAATTCGCCGCGGTATATCCGCTGGTTGTGATTTCAAATGCATCCGGATGACCTGCCAGATAGGTTCCTTCTCCGCGTCCATTGTCCGTCTCCGGGGTATCAAAGGACGCCGCCGGAAGCCCCTCTACCATCTTTTCCATCGCATTTTTCCAAATTTTCGCCGGATACGTGCCGCCGTACAGGCTGGAAAGTGTCTTCTGCTGGTCGTAGCCAACCCAGACCGTCATCGTATAATATGGCGTCATGCCGCAGAACCAGCCGTCACGGCTGCCGTTGGTCGTACCGGTCTTTCCGGCCGCCTCTATATTGCCGCTCCAACCCATCGACGCCGCCGTACCTTTTGTGACAACTCCCTTTAAAATATCGGTCATCAGCACGGCGCTGCTCTCCTGGTAAACCTGAACCGATTCATAATCTTCAAAAATATCTTCGCCCTGGTTATTGATCATCTTGATAATACAGGTCGGTTCGCGGTACTGTCCCCGGTCTGACAGCGCCGCATAAGCGCCCGCCATCTCCTCGGTCGTCATACCGGTGGTAAAGCCGCCCAGGGAGGTCGCCGGATAATAGTCCGCCGCCTGCACGCTCGCGAAGCGCATCTGGGTTAAATATGCCATGCCGACATCCGGTGTGATATCATCATAGATATACCATGCAACACCATTTTTACTTCGCTCGACCGCATTTCGAAGCTCCAGCCTCTCGCCGGAAAGAGACTTCACATCCACGCCCTTCTGCTTCGCCGCGTCAATATCGATATTCGGAATCCTTGTTTCCGATGTGTAACCATTTTCCAGTGCCGGTGTATACACGATCAACGGTTTGATAGAACTTCCCGGCTGTCTCGGGCTCTGGAACGCACGGTTTAATGTGTAGGTATCCGTCTCCTGACTACGTCCACCCACAATCGCCACGACGCGGTTCGTCTTGTTGTCAATAACGGTGGACGCGCCTTGCAGCTTGTAAACGCCGTTTTCGGATGTATTGCCATCAAAGGACAGAACTCCATCTAATGCATCCTGCAGGATCGTCTGCTTGTCCGGATCCAACGAGGTATAAAGGTTATAGCCGCCCGTATAGAGCGCATCGCGCTCCTGATTGTACACCTCGTTGTAATTGGCATTGTACTCTTTGTAAGCCTCGTCGCTGCGGAATCCATACTGGAATTCAAAGCCGTCACGGCGCATCAGATAGCGAATCGCACAGTCGATCGCATACGTCGTCTCATAGTTGTGCAGCGGCACTCTCTGGCGGTTGACCGTGATCTCCTCCGCCTTTGCCTCTTTGCACGCTTTCTCCGTAATAAATCCCATACTCAGCATATCTTCCAGAATCTTATCGCGGCGTGTCAGCGCATTTTCCGGATGACGGTACGGGTTGTAATACGTCGGCGAGTTCGGAATCGCACACAAATATGCCGTCTGGCTCAAGGACAGTTCATCCGCATCCTTGCCAAAATAACCTCTTGCAGCCGCCTGAAGCCCGTAGTACGTGTTCGCGAAGCTGATATCATTGATATAGAACTCCATAATCTGCTCTTTGGTGTATTTCTTCGTCAAATCTAAGGAAATCAGCATCTCCTTGATCTTCCGCTCCATCGACACCTCGCGGGTCAGAAAACGGTTTCTCGCTAACTGCTGGGTGATCGTACTCGCGCCGTGCTTTTCTGCTCCCTCAGTCAAAAAGTAATTGACTGCGACACGGAAAATACCTTTTATATCAATGCCTGGATTTTCCCAGAACGTCCGATCCTCGATCGCCACAAATGCGTTGACTGCATTCTGCGGTATCTGGTCATACGTCAAATAACTGGAATCCTCGTCTCCCGTCAGCTTCGCCAGCACATTACCGTTGGAATCATAAATATAACTTGCCTCCTGCAAACGGAACGTATCCGGCGTACTGTTTTCCACCACTCCCTCTATCTGGCTTTTATAGTCCTCATAGAGCGGAATCAGCTTATATGCGCCAAATCCGGCACCGCCAATCACCAGCAGTACCAGACACACCAGAAGCGTCTTGAACATGGTTCCAAAGATCCTTGCCATCGCATGGAACACGATCTGCCCACCGCTCCGGCTGTTATTTTTGCCCGCTTTCTTTTGCTTGCCGACATCGATTTTCCCGCCTTTCTTTGCGGTGCCCCGCCTGCCCGAAGATCGTGCGGATGAAGCTGCCGGCTTCTTTCGAACGCCGGAGGCGTCCTCTCTCGTCTGTTTCTCCCTCATCTCTTCCCTCATCTTCCTATGTATCTATGGTTGCTTCCATTCTATTTTCATGCGGCACCTTAGACTTCAAAAATGCCTGTCTGCGGACAGCAACTTTTTATACTTTTCTGACAAAATCAGCTTGGACTCCCTTTTATTATAAGTTTTTTTGTCCAAAAGAACAAGCCTGTTTTCGAAATCTGCTCAATCTCCTGCCGCGTGTTACTGTTCGCGCATATGTGCCCAGTAACGGAATTTGCCGCGGCTTCAAAAATACCTATCTGTAAACTGCATTTTCGCTATATCAACGCCGTTTCCGAAAAAGAAATGCTAGAAGTTCATGCACTAACAGCGGCGTGGCGGATAACAGGAGAAGCGCCAGCCACTCTGCCGGGTGCAGCTGCACCGTGTGAAGGAGTTTCATCAAAAAAGGAATCTCCGTCACCGCAACCTGCATCAGAATCCCCACAAGGACTGCCGCAAGCATCAGCGGATTTTTCCCAAGACTGCGTGAAAATGCCGAGCCCGTAAGCGAGCGCATGCCGACCGCATGAAAGAGCTCCGACAGCCCCAGAACGGTAAATGCATATGTCTGTGCTCGCAAAAGCTCCTGTCTGCTGAAAAATGCCCCCAGCGTGACTGCTGCAATCAGAGACCCGTAAAATACCATGCAGAACCACCCGCCTCCGGCAAACAGCGACTCGCCCGTCCGGCGCGGCGGCTGACGCATCAAGTTCTCCCGGTCGTTTCCATCCATGCCGAGTGCCAGCGCCGGAAGCGAGTCCGTAATCAGATTGATCCAAAGGATGTGCCCGGCTCCCAGCGGCGCCGGTATTCCGATAGCAACGGCGGCAAACATGGTTAAAATCTCCCCCAGATTGGAGGAAAGCAGAAACAGTATAGATTTTCGTATATTTTCATAGATGCCGCGCCCTTCCTCAATTGCCCTCTCGATCGTCGCAAAATTATCATCCGTCAAAATCATATCCGCCGCCTGCCGCGCCACATCGGTGCCGCCTTTTCCCATCGCGATCCCGATATCGGCTGATTTAAGCGCCGGCGCATCATTTACACCGTCCCCGGTCATCGCCGTCACGCACCCGGCGCGTTTTAAAGCCCGCACAATCCGGACTTTATGTTCCGGCGACACCCGTGCAAAGACTGATACAGAACCGATTCGTTCCTCCAGAGCTCCCTCATCCAGCGTTTCCAGCTGCGCCCCCGTCATGCATTCTTCCCGCCGTTTGGCAATCCCCAGCTGCCTGGCGATCGCAAGCGCCGTGTCTGCATGATCTCCAGTGATCATGACCGTCCGCACAGATGCCCTGCGAAATGCCTCAACTGCCCCGGCTGCTGCCTCCCTCGGCGGATCCATCATGCCTGCCAGACCCAGAAATACCAGGTTCTGCTCCAGCTGTCCCACCTGTTTCTCCCACTTTCCATCCGGCATTTTTCCTGTTTGAAGCTCCCTATACGCCCCCGCGAGTACTCGCAGGGCACGCGCGGACATACGCGTGATCTCCGCCTCAATCTCTGTCCGCCTCTCCCTGGTCAGCGGCACAATTTTGTCCTCTTCCATCTCATAACGACACCTTTTAAGAATCACATCCGGCGCCCCTTTTACACAAGAAATCCAGTTTTCTCCCTGCTCATGCACCGTCGTCATTCTCTTCCGATCCGAATCAAAGGGAATCTCCCCTTTCCGCGGATATCTCCGACGCAGATGCTCCGGAGAAACACCACAATTTTCACAAAATCCGTACAGCGCACGCTCGGTGGCATCCCCCACCGTCTCCCCGGCATCGCTGCACAGCGCAAATACCTCCAGAAGCCGTTTTCCCACTTCTCTTTCCTTAGAACGCGCCAATTCCTGTTCCGTATACTCCTGTCGATTTACATAACATGTCGTCACCGTCATCTCATTTTTCGTCAGCGTCCCCGTTTTATCTGAGCAGACCACGCTGACTGCCCCCAGTGTTTCCACGGACGGAAGACGGCGCACGATCGTGCCAGCCCGCGCCATTTTCGTCACTCCCAGCGCCAGCACAATCGTCACCGTCGTCGGAAGCCCCTCCGGCACGGCAGCTACCGCCAGGGAAATCGCGGTGAGCAGCATTTCCATCACGTCGCGCTTCTGCCAGACGGCGAGGGCAAATAATAAAACGCACAGCCCGATCGTAAGAATACTCAATAGTTTCCCCAGATCCGACAGCCTTTTTTGCAACGGTGTCTCCTCCTCCGGCGCCTCGCGGATCAAAGAGGCAATCCGCCCTACCTCCGTATTCATGCCGGTGGCGATGACAATTCCCTTTCCCCGCCCTGCCGTCACGTAAGAAGTCATAAATGTCTCATTTTTACGCTCTGCCACCGGAAGCGCACCGGCGGCTAAAAAATGGCTGTTTTTCTCAACCGCCCGCGATTCGCCGGTCAGCGCTGATTCTTCTGCCCGCATTTCAGCTGTCTCGGTAAGACGCAGGTCGGCTGGAACCTGCCGCCCGGCATCGAGCACGACCAGATCCCCCGGCACCAGCTCCCGCGCGGCAATCTCCCGCTCTTTTCCTTCCCGGATTACAACCGCCTCCAGCTGCGTCATCCGTTTTAAGGATTCGAGCGCTTTCTCCGCCTTCCCCTCCTGAATCACGCCCACCGTGGCATTTAATACGACAACCGCCAGAATTACCCCCGCATCGCCGTACTCGCCCAAAAGCAGGGAGATCCCGGCTGCCGCAAACAACACAAAAATCAGGGAGTCGCAAAGCTGTGCCCCGATGCGCACAATCAGACTCCGCGGTGGTGCTTCCCGCAGCTCATTTTCCCCATAATGGCGCTGCCGCACCTCCACTTCCGCTGCCGATAAGCCTGTCCGCAAATCGACCGAAAACTCCCTGCACACCTCTTCCACCGTCCGGTTCTCATACATGCGCATTTCCCCCTTTTTCTGTCCCTGTTCTGTACTTTTCACAGACTGCATTTATTCATATGCGGAAAATAGGGGGGATTAGAACTGAATGGTTGGAATAAAGAAATGGAAAGCATAGTCCTGTTTGATGCTCAAATGGCATCGGAACTCTTATTGTTTCGATGCCATTCTATAAATTCTATGATTTAATTTTATCGTTCTGTTTCTGTCACATACCTTACACCTGTGGTTCCGGCTCCTGCGTCTGCGCGACCGGTTTTCGCTCCATCGGCATATAACCTTCTTTCTTCCGCTGTATCGGCTGTACAGTCACCGTTGCTGCCGTATCCCGAAACGCCGGGAGGCTGCCTGTCTCCATGTAAGCGCGGAACGGAAGTTCGCCCTGCACTGGGTCTTTCACAGCCTCATTTTTCTCCACTTCTGGCCGTTCTCCTCTGCGCGGTGGGCGACGCTCAAACCGCTCCCGCCTTCCAGAAGCCGGGCGGTCTTCCCTTTTCTCATTTTCCGGCACCGCACGGTTTCCGCTACGTCTGTCCAATGCTCTCTCGGCTCCCGAAACACGAGTTGCCCTCTCTCTCTCTGAGCAAGCTTTCTCTCTGCCCTGCGTGCGCTCGGTATTCCCCTCTGCAGCACGATCCGCTGCACGGTTCCGATAGCTTCTCTCCGATCGTTCCGGTCTGTCACTGCCAGACGGACGTTCTTGTGCGCTGCGCTCCTGTTCCGGCTTTTCGGCTTTTTCCGGTGTTTCCAGACGTGTTCCCCTATTCGGACCACTTACGCCTCTTGGCGCCTGTGTCCGCTCCGAAAGAGGTCGAACCTGCATCTTATTTTTCTTTTCCTTCTCCCGGAAGCTTTTAAGTACGATCGCCGCCGAATACTGGTACGCATAGATACAGCTTTTCATCAGTTCCTGCTCTTCCTCCGTCTTGCAGGAACTCAAGAGCATCTCTTCCTCTTCTTTTTCCAGATATGCCTCTCCGTTCGTATCGCGTTCCTTTACCGGCTTGTAGATCCGGTATTTCTTGTAATACGGCGGACATGGAAACTGCTTATTCTTAACCGGTTCCGGTACAATCCGCAGTTTGTAGGTATCGGACATGCGCGCCAGAACATTATGTATCTTCTCACAATTCTCTCTCGTATTTGTCTCCCGAGCCGGGATACAAAGTAAATAATCCATCTATTTTCCCTCACATCTATCAAACAATCCTTTTCAAAATCGTTTTCTTCTCAAATTTTCTACATTTACGCCAATCTTTATTGTATCATGTCAGAGAAAAACGGGCAAGTGAAAAAGAATGTGCCTCACGACAATTTCCTGTTACACAAAAAAGGCTGCCAAACGAATGCCAAACGAACGTTTTCCGTCCGGGGCCTTCTGTTTGTGACAGCCTGTCTTCCTTTATCTAACGCAGCCATATTTACCTGCGTGTTACTGTTCACGCATACGTGTCCAGTAACGGAATTTACCGTGGCTTCGCATTTAAATACGGCAAATTCCTGCTGCCACCACGTTTTCTTACGGCACTTTCGGTTCCAAAAGTGCCTACCCGTGAACAGTAACACCTGCGTTCCTCAGTCTCTTACACCATCCAGTCTTTCAGCACGCCGTGATCGCGCATCAGCTTTCCAACCACCGTCTTGTCAATCTTCCGGAGAATCGGCTTTTTGAGTGCTTCAAGCGGCATCGGCAGCTTCATTTCCAGCGGCGATCTGCCGTCCATCAGCTTGACCGTGCTGTCCAGAAGCTCGCGGATATCGTAGACACTTCCCCATACCTCCGGTACGCCGCGGTCTACGCCGCACAAGCCATACACCGCTTCCATCGCGGTGCGGACGGAATACTCGGTCGTGAAAATAGTATCACGCGGGGTCTCCGCAAACTGCCCCAGAAATGCCGCATTGACACATCCATCCGGGATAACGTCCGGGCGGTCTCCGGCACGCCGCGGCATAAAGAATGCTGTAATATACGGCATCATCGTCGGCGTACAGTTCGCATGGTTCTCAGCCAGTTCCTCGATCTGATCCTCCGGGATTCCGAGATGGTACAGCCATTCTTCTGTGATCTCCTTGCCCGTGCAGGCGCGCATCGGCTTCTTCACATAATCGCCCGGTACATCCGTAAATAAACTGTATACCCAGACGCAGATCTCGTCCTTATCCTGCGCTTTGAACTGTCCCTGACGGTTGATCGTCCAGCTGAGCAGCCAGCTTGAATCACGGCAGCTCACGATACCGCCTGTTACGACGCGTCCACTTCTCGGATCCCTGCGGCAAATCTTGCGGATCTGGGAAATGATTGTCTCATCCGAAGTCGTGACCGTCGCAGACTCCCAGTTCGTCTTCTGGATATCCGAGCAGAATTTCTCCGGATGTCCAAATGCCGGATCCTGCGCAGCAATCTGACGCCACAGACTCCAGCAGCCGCTGGTACGCACTTCCGCACCTTCTACCGGTGCCTGATTCTGGTCGCCGTAGATCGTTCCCTCAGTACAGCTTCCGTTCGTAATAAAGACAAAATCATCCTCAGTCAACGCGATTTCCTTCTTCTCGCCGCCCTTCACGTACTCGATCGCCTTCGCAACCTTTTTCTCACCCTGGATGTCAAACCGCACATTCGTAACCTCGGTGCCAAACTGGATCTGGACGCCTGCCGCCTCCAGATATTTCTGCATCGGCAGAATCAGCGACTCATACTGGTTGTAACGCGTAAATTTGAGTGCCGAGAAATCCGGAAGTCCGCCGATGTGGTGGATAAAACGCTGAAAATAGCGTTTCATCTCTAATGCACTGTGCCAATTTTCAAACGCAAACATTGTTCTCCAGTACAGCCAGAAATCCGAATCAAACACCTCATTATCAAACACATCCTCAATGGATTTGTCATACAGATCCTCATCCTTCGTGAAGAACAGCTTCATGATCTCCATGCTGCCTTTCTGGCTCAAGCGGAATTTGCCGTCCGTGTGTGCGTCCTCGCCTCGGTTGACCGTCGCACGACAGAGCGAGTAGTTCGGATCGTGTTTATTCAGCCAGTAATATTCATCGAGAACTGATGCCCCCGGCACCTCCAGGGACGGGATGCTGCGGAACAGATCCCACAGGCACTCAAAATGATCCTCCATCTCGCGGCCGCCGCGCATCACATATCCACGGGTCGGATCCTGAATACCGTCACATGCACCACCTGCTACCTCCATCGCCTCCAGAATATGGATATTTTCTCCCGGCATCTGTGCGTCTCTCACAAGAAAACACGCCGCCGCCAGAGAAGCCAATCCACTTCCGACGATATAAGCCGATTTGCCCTCGATTCCCGCCGGTTTCTCCGGACGCGCAAACGCCTCATAATTTCCCTTCGAATAATAAATTCCCTTGCTGTTTTTCTCCTGGCTACCGCGTTCCGTATTCCGGTAATCCGAAGCCGACTTAACCACTTTTCCTGCCTTTTTCCGCTTCGACGCCGCTGCCGCCAGCCCCGCTCCAACTGCCAGTGCCGATACCGCACCCGCTTTCCATGCTTTCTTATTCATGTCCTGATCGCCCCTGCCTTTCTTCAACTTTCAAACCACTTCTTTTTTACATTACCCCGATATCTAGTTTTTAATACTATCTAATACTAGTTTGATAGTAAAACTTTTTTGGAGAAAAGTCAAGGGCATCATCTTCTGGCACTTCCCGTTTGCCTTTGGTCATTCCATTTTCTTACTACCTTTTGTACTGACTTTTCATGAGCTTTGGCTTTATACTTCTTGGCTTTGAATTGATTGTAAAATGTGGATCCCAAGTATTTTATCTCTATTGGTCTTCCTATTTTACTTTTCTTACGATTTACTTTTAGAAGTAGCTTAGATTCAATATATTTTGTAATTGAGTCCATCACTCTTTGGGCAGTTTTCTGACTTATTACTTCTATGTAATGAATTGTAAAAAAGCTTTCATTTATTA